>JGI24729J20445_1000832_pt1 | contig 13560 bp, 9 predicted proteins | sample EPASupsiteSAE323_FD_20445 | JGI IMG/M metagenome (IMG submission 20445) | reverse complement strand
TCGGCGTCATAGGTGGCAAACCCCCGCATATGATGGATGATGAAGAGCGTAAAAAAGGTGTCAAGGTCGACGATCTCTTTATCGATATCGGCGCAACAAATCCCGATGAGGTCGATTATCTCGGCATTGAAGTCGGTACTCCGATAACGGTAGACCGGGAATTCTGCGAGCTTGCCAATTCCCGGGTTACGGGAAAAGCGTTCGACAACCGGGCCGGTGTTGCCATGCTTATCAAAACCTTAAAAGAGACCGATTCCCCGCTCACGATTTTCGGCGTCTTTACCGTGCAGGAAGAAGTTGGCCTGAAAGGTGCACGCACCAGTGCATATGCTCTTGATCCTGACTGTGCGATTGCCACTGATGTTACGATCCCCGGCGATCACCCGGGCATTGAGATGAAAGATGCACCTGTTCTTATGGGCAAGGGCCCGGTCATCACCATTGTTGACAGCAGCGGTCGGGGACTTATCGCCGACCGTAAAGTTGTCAAGTGGCTCAAGGAAGCTGCAGATTCGAACTCCATTCCCGTGCAGATGGAAGTCGGCAGTGGCGGGACTACGGACGCAACCGCTATTCACCTCACAAAGGGCGGTATCCCGAGCACCACGGTCAGTATCCCCTCCCGGTACATCCATTCACCGGTTGAAGTGCTTGACTGTAATGATATCGAAGCCGGTGTAAAAATACTGGTGGCAGCACTGAGGAAAAAGCCCGTTTTATAATTTTCATTTCCTCTTTTTCTCATAAAAAATTTATATCTTATTTGGGATGCACGAAAATATTTGTCATTCTGAAGTTCCGGGATATCCATCCCCCGCCACCATTATCCGGATAATCTTCCGGGAAGTAAACGGATCGTAAAAAAATAATCCGGGTTTCTCGAGAAAAATACTATAAAACAAAACGCCTCGGCCGGGACTTGAACCCGGGTCAAAAGCTCCGGAGGCTTCTAGGATGTCCGCTACCCTACCGAGGCACAGATTGCCGTGTTTATCTGTACTGCATCCCTTGCTTATCCTGCACGCGTAACGCTTTGCAAATTTTCTGCACAGCAACGACGTTAAAGACTGCACTGGTTGCAATGATTCACGGTTCTATAATAACAATACCTCGCAGGGTATTAAAGCTCTCGCGTGGGAGTAAATATTGATTAATATTTTTAATTACTTCGCAGGCAGAATCTAAACGCTCTCCATCCGATCCCGGATTTATAATCTGGTTCGTGACTCCAAATTTGATGGACTCCCGGTATGGTTTTAAGCAAAAATATCCTCCAATTGACGTTAAAGAGGGTATAGAGGATATACTAAATATCATGGAATAAAATAATAGTATATTTACTTATAAATCATTCAGATCCAGATATTCACCCCATTCTATGACTTGGCTCTCGTACATCAAAAAATCAGGTTTGGTTCTTGCCATTATCATGGTCTTTGCTCTTACCTACACGGTTTCGGCGGTTTCTGCGGCAAATTCTGTGATAGTGTCAGTAAAGGATACAAGGACCAAGCAACCTCTTGACGATGCACAGGTGTATTTTGACGGCGGATACCGGGGAACAACTTCGTCTGATGACGGGGCCGGGACACTGGTTATCCGGGATGTCAGTGACGGTACTCATACTGTGCGGGTTACACTGCCCGGGTTCAAGGAGATTACGAAAAAAATTGCATTTCCTGCAGAACCTGTTGTTGAAGTATCGATCGCAAAAGGATCCCTGGTGTCCCTGAATCCTGATGGTCCTGCACCGAACGCAATCAATATTATTTTCTATCCTTCATCAACCTCATATAACTGCAAAGACCATGCCAAAGTTTCTACCTCTCTCTATATGACAAATGAGACCCGGTTTAAGGAGGACGTAACGAATCTTATCGATAAATCTTTCATGAGCCTGGATCAGTTCACCTCGTCTTCAAATCCCCTTCCTGACAATTACCAGGATAATTTCAACTTTTATTATTATTATGACCCGTCCGCACCTGCCGATGCATTTTCCGGGTGTGCAGGATCCGTGCCGGAGAGTTACTGGAACGATGTCACCTTCAGTGACGTGACCGTTATCCTTTACCCGCAATATTATGGTCTCTATGCGGATTCCACCTGCCAGCCTACGGGATGCTTCCAGAACTTTGGGCCGGGACGCAGCGTGATGAAGGCCCCTGCTGACCAGGTGATGCTATTCAAACACGAGTCAGGACACGCAGTATTCGGACTGATCGATACCTATTGCGGATCTACGTATTATTACCAGAATGATCCCCACGCAAATGTCTGGGCCTCAGAAGAGTCATGCAGAACGGAAGCACAATCCAACAACCGCGATCCGGACCAATGCCGCCAGATCCAGAAAAAAAGTTCCGTTTCAACATCCTGCATAAAGGACTTCTGGCAATGGGATCCTATGCCGGATATTATGGCTAACGGGTATGGCGGAAAATTCGGGGATGCTTCAACACAACGAATCAACTATGTCCTGTCACAATCAGGAGGTGAATGACCATGAGATGGATCACAATCTGTTGTCTGGCACTCATTCTTACAGGATTATTGTGTAATCCGGTTTCAGGAGCGCAGATCCTTCCTGATTATGAAAAAATTCTGCAGATACACCTGGATCAACAAGGCAGCAGTTATTCTGTTTCTTCACAGGAAATCAGATACGGGAAATCTCCCAACCTGAATATCAGGACGGGAAACTTAAACGGAGTAATTCTCGATACAACAGGAAGCGAATTAAAATCATTCTCGTTCCAGGCGCCGGGTGTCGCCCAGGGAGATATTTTAGGGCCTGAAGGTGGCGACAGTCTAATCGGTTTTACCGAGAGTCCCGCTCATGGAAACATGATTATTACTATCCCGTATCTTCAGGGTATGCAGGAGTTCCGCCTGTCTGACTCCCGGGATGGCAGTCTTTTAGTTTCAGCCGATATCAGCCCTGCGGTTGCGGCATTCTGCACCGACTATCCTTATGATCCTGATTGCCTTGCACGCGTCCCTGCAGCAAAATCCGCAGTCCCTCAATCAGATACCTATCTTGTCCTTGCTGCAATTTTATCTGCTTCCTTTATTGGCGCAGCGACAATTGCAATCCTGACAATTCGCCGCAAGACCAAAACGCAGACTTCTGAAAAACAGGTAGTTCTCATTGTCGATGATGAACCGGATCTTGTCAATCTCATTGACCTGCTGCTGGATAAAAAAGGCTATGCAACGCTCAAAGCTTTCAGTGGAAAGGAATGTCTCGACATTCTCCGGAAACAAATTCCCGACCTGATACTTCTGGATGTACGGATGGAGCCGATGGACGGGTGGCAGGCACTCGAACAGATCAAGAAAAACCCGGAAACAAAATCGATCCCGGTCCTGATGCTTACCGGACAAAGACTTACTGCAGCGGCTGCAAAACAATTCAATATCTGTATTGATGATTATATCACAAAACCATTCCAGCCAAATGATCTTTATACCGCAATTGAGAATATCGTTGCGCGAAAACAGAAATTGAAAGACTCCCTGGTCTTAGCCAAAAAAGCCGGTGTTGACAAGGAAATGTTCTGTGAGTATGCCCGGCTTTCCCGGCGCATATCGGTCAATAAGAGAATCATCGATATCTTGCAGGGGCCGGAGGGTACCCCCGTATGGGTGGATGAAAGCAACCGTGATGACAAAGCAGTTATCGAACACATCCATGTCGCCACCCGTGTCAATGAAAAACGTGTCGAACAGTTAAGACAGGAAATTAACAACGCATTCAGATCCAAGGGGCTTCCTGAACTCAGTTTATAATAGAAACTCGTGAGCGGGATTGTACTTAAGAAAATAAAATTGTTCGGTTTGTTGGTAAATGGTTTTTATGTTAAACGGTATGAATTTAGATGGATAATATCCATTTAACTAAAAAAACCACAATTCTTCTTATTGATAGAATCTTCGACAATGTTTTCTTATATAAGATTATCAGAAGAATGAAATCAGGATCCGCTGACGATAAAGATGATGAGAAAATTTCTCGGGATTTGTACAACACAGCAGCTTGTACTGAGTAATCACCTTTTTTTTAATCTCATTTATTTTGAGACTTGACTAACTATTGTGAGTTTTCTCTAGAAATTCTCATTAACTTTGGTTTTACTTAATCACTTTTTACTTAATGTGGATAAAATAATCCTCAAAAATACTGAATATAATCATGCTTTTTTCGCATGGTACATATGCCAGATCTTGCAGGCGCCTTCATGGCTGACCATGCAGGGGCCGACCGGGTTTCTCGGGGTGCAGACCTTCCCGTAAAGTTTGCAGTCTGAAGGCGAGGCAATTCCTCTCAGTACCTTGTCGCAGATGCAGGCGGAGTGTTTGCTCACGTGTTTAAAGACAATATCGAATTTTTTCTGCGCATCGTACTTCTCGAATTCCTTTTTCAACCGGAGTCCGGAACCCGGAATTACCGGAAAGCCCCGCCACTCGACATCGGAAGTCTCAAAGACTTCATACATAACTTTCTTGGCTTTCAGGTTGCCTTCGCGGGATACGGCTCTCGGATATGCATTGTCGACCCGGTGGGTCCCTTCTTTTACCTGGTTTACCAGCATGAGGAGCCCAAGCAGGATATCTTCCGGTTCAAATCCCGCAACCACCTGGGGAACGGGGAATTGTTCGTACTCATCATATCCCATGATGGTGCAGACATGACCGGGAAGCATGAACCCGTGAAGTTTTGCCTCGCCCTGCTCCAGCAGCCATTTCATGGCGGGAGGGACGATGCGATGGCAGGAAAGAATGGAGAAATTTTTCGGGGGTTTTGTCAAAATCGTAGCAGCAACGGTAGGCGCAGTGGTCTCAAAGCCCACGGAAATAAATACCACTTCTTTATCGGTCTTTTCAGCAATTTCCACGGCCTTGTGAACCCCCTGCACAACCCGTATATCTCCCCCGCAGGATTCCAGTGAGCCTTTTGAACCGGGGACCCTGAGCAGGTCTCCATAGGTTGCGATGATACAGTCTTTCTCAACAAGGTCAAGGGCTGCGTCAATCTCCCCCTGGGGGGTGATACAGACCGGGCATCCCGGGCCCATTACAATCTTTAATTGTTCCGGCAGGATACTGCGCAGCCCGGAGCGTGCAATGGCAGCTTCATGCGTACCGCAGATATGCATAAAGGTCATATCCCGGTCAACTAACCCGGTGAGTTTTTTGGCAATATCAGTCCCCGTCGCCATGTAATCTTAATATTATTTACGTTCAGTAACATAAGTCTACGTACATGGAGATACCGGTTTCAGACATCAATTTTGTCTATGCAGCTGCAACTGTTATATCCGGGGTACTACTTGCCCTGGTAGCACGGTTTTTGGTCAACTGGCTTAATTCAAAAGCCGGAGAAACGGAAACGAAATGGGATGATATTATTATTGCTGCGATAGGGACTCCGGTCCAGGTCGCCATTGTGGTTATTGCACTCTATTTTGCTATCAGTCAATTCGGCATCCTTCCGTCAAGCCTGCAATGGATACTGGATCCGCGGTATGTTACTGCATTCTATCTCATAATCGGTGCATGGATCATCTCTTCATTCCTGCACGATATCATTGTCATCTATGGTCATGAACTGGCAGAACAGTCTGAGGGTGACTGGGATGATCGTTTAATTGAATTGCTCGAACTCGTGGTCAAATATGTAGTATGGTTTGCAGCCCTGATGGCGATCCTGTCCATCTTCGAAGTAAATATTACACCGTTCCTTGCAGGTGCCGGTATCGCCGGGCTGGCTGTTGCCCTGGCAGCGCAGGATATCATCTCGAATTTCTTTGGCGGGGCTATAATAACGGTCGACAAACCGTTCCGGGTGGGAGACCGGATAAAAGTAGACCAGTATTATGGCGATGTGATCAGTATCGGGCCGAGAAGCACACGTTTAAAGACCCTGGATTACCAGATTGTCACTATTCCCAATAACAAGATCACCACCAACGTGATTGTAAATTTTGCAGAACCTGACCAGAAACTACGGATTATCATCCCTGTTTCTGTTGAGTACGGCAGTGATCCAAACCGGATAAAAGAGATCCTGCTTGATATTGCCCGGAATACGATTAAAAATACGGAATATCTTCTTGAAGATCCTGCACCAAAAGCATTTTTCTCAGAGTTCCAGGACTCCAGCCTGAAATTTATCCTGTATGTATGGGCGCGTAAATACAATCTTCCCGATGAAGTAAAAGACACTATCAATACACAGATTGCAGAACGGTTTGCTGCCGAAGGAATTGAGATTCCTTTCCCGCAGCTGGATGTGAGACTGAAAAAATAAATTCCTCTTTTTCCAAAAACAACCGTGTATATTTATCAGTCGGAAATATCACCCCATCATGTTCGCGGTTTGATATTGCACTTCCAGAATCACCCGACCGGGTTTCTGGTATAACCGGTTATTTTAAAGTCATGGATGAAGGATTGCATTACCTCAGTTCTCCAAAACCCTTTGAGTTCAGCACTACCCGATTTTCCATTCATACCCCTGCCGGGGGATAACTATCGCAAGCCTGCTGGAACTCACCCGCCGTTTAAATATCGAAGTGCTGGAAGAGAGTTTTGCCATTGCATCCGGGGTAAATGCCCCCTGATATCCATCCGGGATATTTGCATAGCCAGAAGAGTGCAGCAAGGCTAAAATGCAGATTCAGCGTTCTCTTCCGGCTCTCCATATTCCCTCGCAGGAATACTCGATATCTTTGTCAAAAAAACAGACATGATGCCGAAGGGTCGCAAGCAAACAAAAAAAAAGTGACCCCATTTTCCTATTAGTTTTTGAGGTTTGTCGACGATGCTCAACACAGCCGGAAATTGAGTCCCCCAGTAAAATTTTCATTGCTTGATTGCAAAATCTTTGACTTCATGCGGGTTTTTATCGGGAATATGGGCAACCGGGAGTATTTTTACTTAAAATTCCCTTCGGAATTTTCTCTTATTGGCAATGCTGCGTTTGCTCTCGATGTGGGTCATGCATACCAGAACCAGTGCCTGTCCGCTTACAGAATACAGCCGGACATCATCACTTGCATGATAGCCGGGGAAGTGAGGATTCGTACGATGCCGTTGGCGCGGAAACTATTGAGAATAACTATTAACCCCTGCAAATTCGTGCATCTGTTCGTCGAAGGGGACCCGGGAAAAGGGGGGTTAATAGCAATCCTCTATTATTTTTTTAAGGAAATGATAACCGCTGAAAGGAATTCAGTAATCGTTCCCCTACTTGAAATCTTGATATATGCTGGAATATTCGTGCGCTCTCAAAAGCAGATTACCGGCATATGCCTCAGGGAGTCATGTTGTCCAATCAGGATTTGCCCGTTTTTTCCGCAATGTTTTATAGGGATAACTTACAACGTTGTTAGGCAATCCGCAACAAGAGAACCTGAGAGACAGCGTGTTCTTATAACAGCGATTGCGCAACAGAATGTATTCTTGATAATATGCCTATGTGACACAGCCCGGCAGTGTGCCTCCTTGGTAAGGAGGAAGTCCCGAGTTCAAATCTCGGCATAGGCTCTCATTTTAGTGATCAGATTTCTCATTGTTATTATCANCATTGNNCACAGGTTTTTTGTCTTCCGGAAATTGTCGACAGGAATCTTATTGGTTCTNTTANCAATAATTATGGATGGGAGATTTCCCTCCAAATGAGCCTTCATCAACAATAATCATGTTGTCCCGGAATAATGGGAAATAATTTTTTTGCAGAAAATTTAATCTGATGCATCGGGCTGGTATACGCATCCAGTCGTAAACAGGATTCCAAACTGCTGTATTTTTTCATGTTTTTTTGATGATATATCCTGCTTTTCATCATTTTGCTTTATCCTTCGTTTTTTTTATATTGCTGTTACGGCAAATCGGATTTGTAAGAGATCCCGTTTAAAAAAAACGATTCAACGGTACTGACGGGTGATATTTTAAAAATACGCACATCCTATCATTTTCATACAAATATCCAGTTATCAGGCGAAGCATGAAATCCCCCATTGCATCACAAAACGGTACAAAAAAAAATCCGTACCAATTTGCACCGAGAATGGCCAAAACCCCCAAATCTTTCATCAGGGAGATTCTCAAGGTTACCGAAAACCCGGACATCATCTCCTTTGCCGGGGGACTCCCGAACCCGTCACTCATCGATGTTGACGGGATCGCACAGGCTGCTGCCCGGGTACTGGCCGCTGACGGCCGGTCCGTTTTGCAGTATTCCACAACCGAAGGGTACCTGCCGCTTCGCCAGTTCATTGCAGATCGCTATAAAAAACGGCTCGGTTTAGTGGTTTCTCCGGAAGAGATCCTCATAACCAACGGTTCACAACAATGTCTCGATCTTATCGGTAAGGTTTTTATCAATACCGGAGACAATATTGCGATTGAACGGCCTGGATACCTTGGTGCAATCCAGGCATTTTCCCTCTACGAGCCGGTCTTTCATCCGGTTAACCTTCTCGATGATGGCCCGGATCCAACCGTGCTTCAAACGACCTGCCGGCATAACAACATCCGGTTCTTTTATGGGGTTCCGAATTCCCAGAACCCGTCTGGGATTACGTACTCAGAGAAACGAAGACGGGAAATTGCCGGTATTTTAAAAGAAACCGATACCCTGTTTATTGAAGACGATGCATATGGCGAACTGAATTTCTCCGGTAGATCTCTTCCATCACTGAGAAAATATGTGCCGGATAAGACCATGATTACCGGTTCATTCTCAAAAATTCTTGCTCCGGGTATGCGGCTGGGATGGATCGTGGCCCCGCCAGAGATCATGGAACAGATTATTATTGCCAAGCAGGCATCCGATCTCCATTCCAATTATCTCTCACAGCGAATTGCGTATGATTACCTGCAGCAGGGCACCATTGAAACTCACATAACCCGGATACAGCAGGCATATAACAACCAGTGCGCATGCATGCTCGGAGCAATCGCAGAGACGTTTCCGGATACCGTTACTTATACGCGACCGCACGGGGGTATGTTCGTCTGGATTACCCTGCCGGATGGCTGTTCATCGATGGATATCTTTAATGCAGCCTTAAATGAGCATGTTGCAGTATTGCCCGGAACCCCGTTTTATATTGACGGCGGCGGGAGCAATACCATGCGGCTCAATTTCTCAAATTCTACTGATGAAAAGATCATTGCGGGTATCGGGCGGCTTGCACGAGTGATAAAAAAACATTGCCGAGAATAATTTTTTGGGATTTTTGCCGCGTTTCATTCCCGGTATAAAAACAGGATTGATAAATCCCTGATGTACATATATAGTACCAGAAAGAGTATATGCCGTCCTTATAAACTTTATATCTCTTAAGTACTGCCGCGTGAAAATCCAGAAAGATCCGATGATGTATCGTGCGAGGTAAAAAAATATATGAATAAAAGTGACGCTGAAGCTTTGTTGCGTCAGGGCATCGAACTCTATGACCTTGGCAGGTTCCAGGAAGCCATTGTCATGTTTGATCGGGGACTCGCGCTGTTTCCCAAACTTGCAAAAGCCCATTATTTCAAAGGAATTGCCCTGTATGATCTGGGCCGGTTTGAAGAAGCAGTCGCATCGTATGATCTGGCATTGAGCATCGAACCCGGAGATCCCAATGCATGGTATAACAAGGCTGCAACACTGGCGCAGATCGGCAGGAATGAAGAAGCCTTAGATGCCTGCGAACAACTTCTTTCGATACGGTTTGACAATACCGAAGCCTGGATTTTAAAAGGGATTGCCTTATATGAACTGGGACGCTTCAAAGAAGCGATAAGTGCCTATGATCATGCGCTTACGCTGGATCCAACCCAGGCTAAAGTATATTATAATAAGGGAATTGCTCTCGGTGACCTCGGCAGGCACCACGAGGCAATTATCGCTTATGATAAAGCGATCGAACTCGTTCCCCTGTATGCCCGGGCGTATTATAACCGGGGCATATCCCTGTATGAAATAGGAAAATATGATGATGCACTGACAGCATTCGAAAAGGTCAATGAGCTCGATCCTTCCGATATCTGGGTCTGGTATTACCGCAGTTTTATTTTAGCAAAACAGGAGCGCTATGATGATGCAGCTCAATCTGCAACAAAATTTCTTGAACATGAGCCCGATCACGCGGATATCTGGGCCATAAAAGGGATTTCTCTGTTAAAAACCGGGAAATTTAACGATGCTGTCTCTGCACTCGACCAGGCAATCTCACTCAACCCCCGTATCACAGATGTATGGTATCACAAGGGACTTGCCCATAATCAGCTCCAGCAATACAATGATGCACTCAATGCTTTCGATAAATCGGCAGAACTCAGCCCTGCTCATGCCCAGACATACTATAACCGGGGTATTGCCTTTGCCTACCTGAATGAGTATGATGAAGCAGTGCAGGATTTCGACCGGACCCTGTCTTTTGATCAATCGAATGGCGATGCATATTATTTAAAAGGCATTTCCTGCATCAACTTAAGCCGGTATGATGAAGCCCTCGATTCTTTCAACCATGCGTTAAATCTCAAGGAAGATCATGCTGCATCGTACTACTACCGCGGCGTTGCCCTGACCCGGCTGGGCAGGTACAAAGATGCGCTCGAATCTTTTGACGATGCACAGGTCCTGGATCCTGCATGTGCACCGGCATTATACCAAAAAGGCCTGTCCTATGCACATCTCGGTCGTTTTGCTGAAGCAATAACCGCTTATGATCTTGCCCTGAAGATTCGTCCGGCATATGCTGATGCATTATATCACAAAGGGTTTGCTCTTGCAAAGCTGGGACGAAATACTGAGGCAATACAGGAATTTGACCGGACAATTGCAGAGCAACCTGATAATCCCCAGGCATTTCACCAGAAAGGTCTCCTTCTTGCAAAACTTGGGAAATATGAAGATGCTGTGGGTGCATACCTGCGAAGTATTGAATTAAAACCTGCTTATGCACAGGCATTTTATGATATGGGTCTTGCCTGTGCAAGGCTTGAACAGTCACAAAAGGCAATTGAAGCGTTTGAAAACGCAATTGCAATCAATCCGAATTATGTAAATGCACATTACAACCGTGGCCTTGCTCTCGCAAGTCTGGGACAGTATAATGATGCTTTTGATGCTTTTGACCGGGCAGCCGAGATCGATCCTTCCCACACACTCGCACTCTACCAGCGGGGCGTCATGCTTATGCACCTGGTGCGCTATGATGATGCGATCGATGCATTCGACAGCGTTCTTGTCCTGTCCCCCCAGAATGCCGGGGCATTGTATGAAAAAGCAATGGCTCTTGTGCATCTCAACCGGCTTGAAGAAGCAGTTCATGCATTCGATGAAGCGCTTGAACAAAACCCCTCCCTGGTCAATGCATGGTTCAATAAAGCAATTGCTCTTGCAACCCTCGAAAAACCGGATGATGCCGTTGCTGCATTCGATAAAGTACTTATCTTAAATCCGAAAAATACCGAAGCAGCGGTCCGCAAGGGAATAGCGCTGGTCAACCTTAACCGGTTTGGCGAAGCAATCGTTCTTTTTAATCGTTCTCTTGAAGACAACCCGCGGGATATCTGGGCATGGTGTTACAAAGGTGTTGCCCTCATCTCCCTGAACCGGTATGATGAGGCGATCCGGGCATTCGATAAGGCACTGGAGATCGACAACCGGTTCTCCCATGCATATTTCGAGCGGGGAAATGCATTTCTCTTCACCAACCAGTTACCTGAAGCAATACGTTCCTATGATCTGGCACTGGAGATAGATCCTGAAAATCGTGACATACTTTTCCAGAAAGGAAATGCCCTTATAAAAAACAAACAATTTGGAGAGGCCATCAAGACTTTTGAGCTCGTTGTTACCCACGATCCTCAAAATATCAATGCACTATACGAAAAAGCCCAGGCGCTTTTCCATATCGGCGATTATGGGAAGGCGGTTTTGGCATTTGACGATGTTATTGAAATTGATCCTGCGTATCCCGATGCACAATATTACCGGGGAAAATCACTTGTACAGGTTAACCGGTTTAATGATGCTGTTGCTGCATTTGACCAGACGCTCACCCTGACTCCCCACAATGCCGATGCCGCTTACGAGAAAGGCTCGGCTCTCATGCATCTCCGGCGATTTGAGGATGCAGATATCTCATTTAACTATGCACTCGAACAGGATCCAGCCCTTGTGAATGCCTGGCTCAAAAAAGGAGTTACGTTATCTCATCTCGGATTAGAAGAAAAATCAATCGAAGCGTTTGAACGAGCTATCGCCATTAATCCCCAACTCACTGAAGCTTCCGTAAAAAAAGGCATAGCCCTTGTTAATCTCTCCCGGTTTTCTGATGCAGTTAAGATATTTAATCAGGCACTGGAAGACGATGCAGGAAATGTCGGGGCCTGGTATTATTCCGGTATTGCCTTTTCAGCACTGGGACAGACTGAAAATGCGATAAAATCTTTTGACCGGGTGCTGGAGATCAACCGGCAGTGTGCCCCGGCATGGTATGAACGGGGAAGGGCACTTGCCCGCACAGGTAAACACCTCGAATCTGTGCTCTCCTACGATAAGGCACTTGAACTTGCCCCGGATGATCCCCAGACCCTGTATCATAAGGGACTTGCTCTTGCCCAGCGCGAACGGTATGAAGATGCAATAAAGGTATTTGAACGCGTCATCATACTGGAACCGGAAAATAGTCACGCATATTACTACCTGGGAATTTCCCTGGCTGGCAGGGAGCGTTTTGATGAAGCAGTCAGGGCTTTTGACCTTGCTCTTTCCCTCGATCCATCCAATGCCCAGGCCTATTATTTCAAGGGTATCGCGCTCATCCAGTCTGAACGATATAGCGATGCAATAAACACTTTTGAACAGGCAATTGAGCTGGATTCGTCCAATTCCCAGTCTTATCATTATCTTGGCATTGCTTATCTCCAGTCAAAGCAATACGAAAAGGCATTAAAGTACCTTACATCTGCAACCGAATTGGATCCATCACTTTCGGACGGGTACATGTACCAGGGAATTGCCCTTGCGCATCTCTCCCGCCATGAAGAAGCGGTTATATGCCTTGACAAAAGTCTGGCAGCAAATCCCTCATTAATGGAGGCATTGATCTACCGGGCTGAATCCCTCATCCAGCTCAAACGGTTCGCAGATGCTATTGAAACCGATGACCGTATCCTCTCGCTCAACCCGACACTGGTCGATACCTGGGTGCAAAAAGGAGATGCAAACATCAGTCTGGGTAAAAATCCTGAGGCATTGATTGCATTTACCAAAGCCCTTGAAATTAATCCGAACCTTTCCGAAGGCTGGGTGAAAAAAGGGCATGTCTTGTATGAAATGGGAAAAATCCAGGAAGCACTTGTAGCTTACACCCGCGGACTGGACATAAATCCGTCACTACGGGACATCTGGATCTTAAAAGGGGATGCATTAAATGAACTTGGAAAAACTCTGGATGCGATTTCTGCCTATTCCAAGGCAGTAAAGATCGATCCCGGGCTGGTGGATGGCTGGGTAAAAATTGGCAAGGCATATTACGAACTCGGGAGATA
>JGI24729J20445_1000824_pt1 | contig 13664 bp, 18 predicted proteins | sample EPASupsiteSAE323_FD_20445 | JGI IMG/M metagenome (IMG submission 20445) | reverse complement strand
AAGGTCGAGTCATTCATATCTCCTGCGGCTTGCCCGCTCAAAGGACGGTTCAGTCTCCGAGAAAACCCAGGCCGAATTTGCCGCCTGGCGAATAGTTAAGGAGTTAACCGAGAAGCTCCAGAGTCTCGGACTCTTGCCGTTAAAGGAGCAGGCCCTCACAGGGGATTTCTTTCACCACTTTTCCGCCTCGGATGGGCAAGCGATGTGTGATGAGATAAAAAACAGTATCAAGGACATTGAGGTCATTGCCAGCCAAACCGGCGGAATTGCGCCAGATGATCAGGAGAAGATAAAGAAAATCCAGTCAGAAATCGAGAATTTTGAGAAGGGAGTAAACCAAGAACAGGAGGATAAAAATGAATAATGCCCAGTTATATCAAATAAAAGGCGATGCAATAAAGTTACGTAGGTATTTTGGAAGGAACTTTGAGTATTTTAGAAAATATTATTTTCCACTTTACCATTCTATTCCCGATGCGCCATTCCACCGGGATATAGGAACGTTATTAGCGGAAGCATCTAGGAAGCGTGGGTTTCGTATTGCCCTAGCTGCTCCGCGTAACAGTGCTAAAAGCACCATTGTGTCTCTTGAGTTTGTAATTTACTGCATTTGCTACCATTTGGAAGAGTTTATAGTGATTATTTCCAACACCAAGGAACAGGCCGAGAGTTTCCTAACTAACATCAAGTTTGAACTTGAGACCAATCCTCGCCTCAAGGATGATTTTCCCGATGTTTGCGAAATCGGCGAAAAACCTAAGCCGCCACGCTGGCGGCAGGATGACATTATCACCAAAAATGGCATCGAAGTTCTTGCGCTTGGCTATAACCAGCAAATCAGGAGCCGTAAATACAAACAATCACGGCCGAGTCTGATCATTCTTGATGACCTGGAGGCGGGTAATGCTATTCAGTCTGCCGAAAACTTCGAAAGACTTTACGATTATCTCACCCGGTCAGTATTGAAATCCGGCACAAACGCAACCAATGTAGTCTTTCTTGGGACAATTCACAATTACGGTTCACTCCTGGCGCAATTTACAAGTCCAGACGCACATCCTGGCTGGGAAAAGCGCATCTATCGCTCGGTCATATCGTGGTCTGTGCATCTTGAGCTGTGGGAGAAATGGGAAAGAATATATAGTTGCCAGGATGCTTTTGAAGGAAACGAAGGGCCTGAAGCGGCGCTAAAGTTCTTTGAGCAAAACAAAGCCCTAATGCTTGAGGGAACCCAAGTTCTTTGGGAAACAAAGTACAGTTATTATGAGCTTATGGTTATGCGTTTAGAGGAAGGAACAGCAAGTTTTGACAGTGAAATGCAGAATGAGCCAGTAAACCCCAGGGATCGGATATTTGATGTCGATAGCTACGGTTATTTAGAGGATAAACATTCTAGTACAGAAAATCTACTGGTAAATTTAGGCGAAAAGAAGAGGATATATGGCGGTTGCGACCCGAGTCTTGGCAAAGAAAGCAAAAGGAGCGACTCTACTGCTATTGTAACCGTAGTAAAAGACACCGAAAAAGGAGCTCTTTATGTTATTGACGCGGACGTGGCGAAGCGTAAACCTGATAACATAATTGAGACGATTATGTCGTACCATAAGATACGCGGTTACACGAAGTTCGGGGTTGAGACGAACCAGTATCAGGAGTTTCTTGCTTTAGAGTTGAAAAGGCGTAGTGAGTTAGCGCAGGTTTATGTGCCAGTTGTGGGTATGCCAAATACCACGGATAAGCTGGGGCGTTTTCAATCGCTTCAGCCTCTCTTTGCCAGCGGGGTACTACAACTTAGCAGAAGACTCCATATTCTGCTTGAACAAATGAAACATTGCCCGAAAGGCGCGCACGATGATTCTTTAGATGCTTTGTATCTTGCTGTGAAATTGGCCCTGGAGGACAAACACTTTCAGTGTTGGTTTGCTGGTGATGGCAGTAAACCACCTTTTAATCCAGCTATATATCCGGATGCAACCGGAAGAGTACCTTATGGTTGGTGGGGGTGGCATCGTAGAGGGTAATGATTTTATTATCTTAATAGTTATTTAAAATCTAGTAATTTTGAAAGGGGGATATTAAATCCTTTTGCGAGCTTTTGCAAGGTATCTATCTTTGCGGCAGAAGGGTGTTTACTTTCGAGTAATTGGATGTGTTTGTAATCAATATTAGAAAGCTCTGAAAGCTTCTGTTGTGTATATTTGTATTTTTCTCTAAGCTGCCTTAATCTAGCTGCTAATTTAAGTCTCACCTCAGTTACCATAAGTGCGATTATCGCATATCTTTGTTATCCTTTACACCGTGCGCATACGGTGATATAATTAATTTTAACTTGCTATTTGCCATGATTTATGGCAATGATTACCATGAGAGGAATTTATACTGGAGGTGACCATGGATACAGAAAAACGCAATGTGTGGCAGGTTGGGACTGGCAGCCATGAACGTTCATATGGGGATATCTTCTTAAAATTTAGCGTAATGGCTGTAGGGCCAGGAGATAAAGGGCCTTATAACGAGAAAATATATTCTCCTTATGGTGATATCAAGAATAGTATCAGGCGTTTTTATCAAGATGCCAAGAAGGGCGATCTAGTAGTTTTACGATTAGGCACCGGTCAGATGCTTGCGCTTGGCGAAATAGCGGATGACGGCCCTGTTATAAATGAGGAATTTGGGGATATTGACGATTATCACTTGCAGCATGTCCGCAGAGTGAAGTGGTTTCCCAATACGAAGAAGAATTTTCCCATAAGGACGCTTGGCGGTCAGGTAAGGACTTTTGCAGGAGTTAATGCTTCTAGTGTACTTCGTTGGATAGAAAGGGTGAAGGTTACCTCCAAAGCACTGCATAGGAAATTAAAGCATCTTCCTAAACCATCAGTTAGCCTATCGCTTCAGGAGTTAAAAAGAGGACTTATTGCTGCTGGTTTGTCCGTGGAGCGAACTAATAAGGTGGTTACTCAACTCAATTCCCTGCGGATGATAGCGCGATGGTATCAGGATGAAGAAAAGAGGCTTGGGAAACGGCCATCTGAACATGAAACTATTGCTTATATGGCGATTCCATTCCTTCAGTCGCTAGGCTGGATGCGTGAGAATGCTGCTATTGAATGGAATGGGATTGATGTTGCCTTGTTTGATCGTCTACCGTCTAAAGATGCGTTTCTTCGCTGCGTAGTGGAGGCGAAGGCCTTTGGGAGTTCAGTCTTTAAACCATTTGAACAGGCTGCTGATTATGCGCGAGTAAAAGGGCGTGAGCATTGTAAGAGATTAATTGTTACAGATGGCATACGCTACGCTTACTTTAAAAAGCAGGGTGGCGAGTTTAAGCCACAAGCCTATTTGAACATCTTACGAATGAGAAAGCATTATCCTCTATATGACTGTGGTGGGGCTGTGGAAGCGACTATGGGGATGGTTAAATAGGCATAATTAGATTGACAAGGTATCATTTAGTGCTATAGTATTTTTGTAAGATTAAATTTAGTAAGTGGTGAAAGTTTGAAGGGGGAACCTCCACTTTAAAATAAGAAAAACCTTCGTTGGCAATACATAAGCCGGCGAAGGTTTTTTGTTTTTTAAGGAGGGATTAAAGTATGGCTTCTGCAAAAACACATGCGATAGTAGGAAGTGTAGCGGGATTAGCTGTATATGCATTGCATAAACGGATTAATCGTGAGCGTTGGACGCCGGAAGGAGCTATTGGTTCTATTTGTGGTGGAGCTTTATGCGGAATTCTGGCTGATAAATTAGAGCCCGCATTTCATAATCCCAATCACCGTCAAACCCTGCATAGTCTTACGGCTTTAGTAGGAATGTTGTCAGTTTATAATAAGTTAGGAAGTACCTCTTCGCAAAAACTTATGATAAATGTTGGGATAGGAGGCTATGCAAGCCATTTAATTATGGATGCATTTACTCCAAAAGGTTTACCTTTAGCTTAACAGGAGGTGTAAAATGGGCAAGAACCAATGGGTTGTGCCTCATGACGGAAAATGGGCCGTAAGAGGAGAAGGAAATAGCAGAGTAACGTCTACTCACAGGAAACAAGAAACTGCACAAAACGTGGCAAGGAGTATAGCTAAGGTAGAGAAATCAGAGCTGATTGTTCAGGGCAGAGATGGTCGTATTAGGGATAAGGATAGTTTTGGCAAGGATCCCTGTCCACCGAAAGACAGAGAACATTAATTTTAGCAAGCAAGGCTCTTTTAATTACGGATAATGGAACATGGCTATATTTGCTCGAAGAGTATTGCAACGTCTTATAGACGAAAACTCAAAGGTATTAAATAGGGAACAGACTTTAAAACTTGTTAAAGCTCTGAACAGGGCTGACGAGCATTCACTAGGGTTTGAGTGGGAAGTAGTATTAATAAATGTTCTTAGTAAATTCGGGAAAGTGGAATATGAGCCGGATTTAGGGGGCACAAGTAGACCGGATATAAAATTTGAATCTGGGTATAAAGATAAGTTTTCTTTCGTAGCTGATATAGCAACTGTTTCGGATAGAGGGATTGAAGAATATAATCCCAGCTGGGATTTTAACAGAGAATTAATGCGTCTGGCTAATAAATACAAATTAAAGCTAAATTGCTTTTTTGTAGGTATACGCGGGGAAGACGAAGGAGAGTCCTATGATAGAAAGATCAAGCTAAAAATACCCTCAAAAGGTAATTTTGGTGAGTTTTTTAACAATGATTTTAAAGCTTTTTTGAAGGAAATCTCAGGCAATCCTGGTGTCTCTAGGTCGTTTATCCCTAAAACAGCTTCAATAGGAGTTTCTGTTACATATAATCCTGCCCAGTCCGCAAGCATAATGCATCTTCCCGCTTATACAATTCCATATTCTTTAACAAGAAATCCACTTTATCGTGTTTTAAATGAGAAGGCCAAGCAACTAAAGAAAGCCAACTACAATGGAGTTATGGCAATTTTTCTTTGTGATGGAGGCTGCAATTCATTAAACAATGATGGGCATGCTCGTAACAGTTATGCTACTAAACAAATTATAGATAATTTTTTTAGGCGGCATCCTTCTATAAGTTTTGTATTAACTTTTACAATAAAAAAAGAACAATATGTATATTCTAGAAGAAACCCGCGCGGGACAATTTTACTTTATGAAAATTCGGCGGCGGAGCACAAAATAGATTTTCAATCAACCTTTTTAGCGAAAGAGTTACGTAAGTTTCTTCCTGATCCCGTTAACGATGCAAATTATGTAGTTAGTAACTTAACCCACCCCAGCAGAAAGGTTGGGCTGTCTTTTAATGGAGGTGTACAAATGACAGAAAAAACTATTAGGTTTTCTTCTAGGGCCTTACTTATGTTCTTAGCTGGAGAAACTGATCAAAAGAAATTCTTTGATGAAAATCATCTTTTCGACAGCTTGTTATGTTCTCCTGGGAAAAACTTCTTTGCCCAACAACTTAATGAAGGGAAGCTTATTAAGAGCATAAAATTGCAAAAAACCAATGAAGATGATGATTGGATTGAAATAGAATTTGGTATACCAGATCCAGCAATTTCTAAATTTGCAGTACCTGAATAACCAGAAAGGAGAGCGCAATGAGAGCAATTATTGCGATTCACGGGATTATGAGCCGGAAAAAGGATAATTGGATTTATAGTTTCTGCGACTTTGCTAAAAAAGACCCACGTTTTCAAGGCGACGTTTTCTTGCCTTATTATTATGAATATTTGCCAACTTTAGAGTGTATTAATGCATTTAAGCGGTACAATCTTATCCGTGGGTTTATGAAATTCTTACGGAGTGTTAAGAAGGATTATCCGCAAGCCGATCTTAATATTGTGTCCCATAGTTATGGTACGGAAATGAGTTTTCAAGCTATAAAGAGAAGCGGTGAAGACAGCGTGAGCAAGGGGCAGATTTTGGTCAACAAGCTAATTCTAGTGGCTAGCATCGTTTCTGCCCATAGAGAAATCCCTTATACGGATACACTTCGAGCTGGAAAGATTAAAGAAATGCATTGTTATTGTAGTTATGAAGATGAAGTTTGCCGATATAATCCTTTTGGGCATTCCGGCTGCTGTGGGTTCCTGAAAAACGTACAAGATCCCAATTGCTATGAAAAGCCTTTTGCGGATTTAAATATTTTTAACCATCAGACAAAAACCTTGGAGCATTGTGGTTATTTTACAAAGCAGTATGAACAGGAGTGGATTGATATTATTGCTAAATAAGGGAAGAGAAAAACCCTGTCCGTTAATTCCTTGACTATATTATGGATAACGAAAACATAGAAATACCAGATAAAAACCAAGAATTCTACGATAAATGTCGGAATGTCTTTAAGAAATTATTTCAAACTGCCAGAGAAAAGAATGAGATTAATTTTGCTATGGCATTAAATCCTGAAGCTAGAGGATGTCAGGACGCAGGTTGGAATACTGCTCAAGAAGCAAACATTGCATTTGATCAGTATTTAGAATTCATCAATACTAAAGAACTATCTCCGATAAAAGCTAGGGTTGCTTTAGGGTTTTATAGTCTTATTTCTGAAGCAAGTGGATTTTATGAAATACCAAAGAACATGTTGCGCGTGAGTGAAGGGGAGGATTGTGTTCTTTGGCCATTTCAAGATATTGTTAAAAAAGATAAAGATACAGGAAAACCTATTGCGCCTAACGCAAATAAAATTATGAAAAACTTAGCAGAACATGCTTATAGGTTAGGATTTACTGAATTATCAGAAATATTTAGAGATGCTTTTGACAGCGATCTTAGAAATGGATATGCGCATGCGGATTATATTATTTGGAATGATGGTATTAGACTGAGGAAGCGTAATGGGGGTAATCCCAGGATTATTAGTTGGGATGAATTTAATGAACTATTGGAGAAAGGATTAAATTTTTATACTATCCTTCGTGAAACGACTGTCGAAGCAGTGCAATCTTATAACCCTCCTAAGATTTTTAGAGGAAGGCAAAGAATTAATGAGCCAGAACTTAACTGGAAGATATCTTTTAATCCAGAGAAGAAAAGTTTCTCGATATCTTGTTCGGCTGGAGAGTTAAAATAAACATATAAGCATCCTTAAAAAAGGATAAGTTGATGGTGTTTTGTTCGGAATGACAGTGTTTATGCACTATCTATGCGCCTGTTATAAATAATTGTGGAGTTTTTGATGGAAACAGAGACATGGAAATTAGAAGTTTTAAAAAATTTGTGTAAACAGAAGATTGCCGGTTTCGAGATGGGTAAACTACTAGATTATTGGGATGCGCTTGCTTGGAATATTTATAAATCACACTATCATATTCATAACTATGAACAGGCCTTAAATAAATATGAAGATTATAAGAAAGGTAAATCTGTAGTTAAAGAACCAAATGATTATTGGTAAGAATGTTATAACTCTGCTGCTATGGAACTTGAAGCTTTGATGGGAGCTTTGAACCAATCAGTAGACATCCTAGCTCAGCTAATTAACTTAATCGTACTTGAAGCAGAATTTGAAGAATGGGATGTTAAATTATATAAAATAATCGAAAAAATCAAATGCAAAAGTGAAGAAGTTTATAGCTCTCTTAAAAAGTTTGATTTTATACATAAAGATTGTGACCATAGTTTTTTGTATGTCCGTTCTTTCTGCAATACAACAAAACACATTAAATTAGTAGATATTAATTATCGCCAGCATATAGACTTTACTGAAGGAGGGAGAGTGCAGGAGGGAGTTTGGCTTAAAGAATTCAACTATAATGGGAATACTTTTAAAGCTGTCTGGGGTCAGGAAATTATAGATAAATATGCAAATAATATTTTTGATACCATCTATGAAGTTGGGCTGTCGATAATCGAATATCTTAAATCATTGCCAACTTTGTAATGGAGGGATTTGTTATGTTAAGCGAAACAAATAAGGAAAAAGTGCTTAAGATAATCAATGAAGCTACTGACGCAGGTGCCAGCCAATTTAAACCTTCAATTCGTGCAGTTTACGGTCAATCTGAAAAACAGCAGCCTTATCATATTGGTAGTTGTATTTTCTTGAGTATAAAAAGTAAAAAATATTTATTGACCGTCGCGCATATTATTGATGAATCTAAAGATACGCCACTTTATATTAATGGAGTAGGGAATGAATTAGTGTGCATTCAATACAGGTTTATACTTACTAATAGACCAGCGCTAGGTCGTGAAGCCGACATGTATGATTTCGCTTGGGCACATCTTTCAGATGAGTCAATAAAATTATGTGGTGAAAATGACTTTATTCCTGAAGAAAAATTTACAGATGGCACAGAGAATCCTAAAGGTAGAATCTATTTGGCTCTGGGTTATCCATGCTCCAAGAATAAGCCAAACGTATTTAAAAAAACAATAACTCCAGCATATTTTAGATATGCCGATATAGTTAAGAATGATGAAACTTTATGTAAAAAGCTTAAGGTATCAGGAGCAGAGCATCTTTTTTTCAACTATAATTTTAAACATTCAATGAACGATAAAGGGGATTTAATTAATTCTATTGAACCGCGAGGTCTTAGTGGCGGTGTTTTAGTAGATATGGGTAAGTTTGTTGATTGGCATAAATCAGCTGACAAGCCCACCGGTAAATTGGCCGGAATGATATTTATGAAGCATGAAGATCGCAATACCATCGTCGCAGTTAAAATTGGTGCAATTGTTAATTTAATTAAACAAAGGCAAACGGAGGATAGTAAAGGAATTTCTGGGCACTAAATTTTTATGAAAGATTTAAAAATAGAATTATTTGATAATATAAAAGTGACTGAGTCTTTTAAGGCTCATGGTAAAGATAGCAAAGGGAAAACTTTAGGCAAAAGAATTGAAAAAACAAAAGTTAGTAATAAGACAAAAAGACTTGCTCAAGAATCGTTAGCTATAGATAATATTAAGGGAACAAAATATCATTGTGTAAAAGAATTATCTGAAAATAATGAATTCAAAGTTGTGCATGAACATCTGGAGTTCCAGAAGAAGAAATCAAAATGACCGATCATAAGAGTCTAAGTTGTAGCAGAGTTTTCGACGTATTAAAGTAGTAAACAATTTTAAATATTTGCTAATATTGCTTTAAAGGGCTATAATTAATTAAACTTCTTCTTCCAGGTAAAAATATGCCTAAAAAACGCCAAACCTTTAAACACAATATCGTTGCGATAATCTATGATTTTGATGGAACTCTAACTGAGAAGCCCATGCAAGAATATACCGTCCTTCCAAAGATTGGCATACCTGCAAAAAAATTCTGGGATACAGTGAACGAAGAAACAAGAAAGACAAAAGGCGAGCAGATAGTTACTTATATGCGATTGATGCTGAAATACGCTGATAATAAAGACATAACTATCAAGCCTGCAGATTTTCGTAAGCTCGCAAAAAACATAAAATATTATCCTGGAGTAGAGGAATTCTTTGAAAGGATCAATAAATTTGTTGGTTCCTTATCAAACGGTAAGGTTGAATTAAGACATTATATTATTTCTGCCGGGTTGAAAGAAATCCTTAACGGTATCCCATTTAAAAATAAATTTCATAATATCTTTGCTTCTGAATATCATTATGATAAATATTACCATGCTGATTTCCCAAAAATTATAGTAAATGATACCCTAAAAACACAGTTTATTTTTAGAATTAATAAAGGAAGAGAAAAAATGCACGAGAGCATAAATACACATATGTCTCATCTTGATCGCGCCATTCCTTTTCGAAATATGTTGTATATTGGAGATGGAGAAAGCGATGTTCCCTGTATGACAGTTATAAAGAAAGAGGGGGGATATGCTATAGCCGTTTGTAAAAAAGGAAGTTCTAAGGGGATAAATAAGGCAAAAGATTTATTAAAGGCAGAGAGAGTAGATTTTATAACTAGAGCAGATTATAGTAAAAATAGCGAATTAGAAAAAATAGTTAAGATTATTTTGCGTAATATTGTTGAGGGAATAACATTTAGGAAAGAAATTTTTAAACAGTATCTTACTTATATAGCATAAGGAGAATTAGCTATGAATAAGAATGCGAATTCAGATTCTAGGGGTTCGGTTTCGACAAAGAGGGAAAATGCAAAATCTTCAGAACACTCTCAATCTAAAAAAACCGAAGACGCTTATTTTAATTCTTCAAGAGGAGAACCAGCCCAAGTAACAGCTGCATCTTATAACAGATAGCCAGAGTTCAGTATTCTTTAAGCCAAAAAAAGGAGGCTGTATGTATCACAGGATTAAAATGGGGATTATTATGGTAGTTGCAGCTCTATCACTAGCAGGTTGTTGCAATGTCATTCCTTGTATGCCTTGGTGTCCTCCTCCTGTACCTCCTCCTCCGCCGCCTCTGGAAATTGAAGCCAGGCTGGCAATTATGAAAAACCGGTTAGTGGCAGAATCGAAAGTTTTGGCAATTAAGGAAAGGTTTAAAGGTAGGGAAACAGAAGCAGCTTACGTCGAGGCCAGTGATCTATACGCTAAAGCTATGAGTGAGAATAATGCGTGGCTCTCGGTGCTTACCACGAGTATAGAAAACAACGAGAATTTGGCAGGAATAAAATCTTACGAAAATCAGTCGATGGTAGCAACCAATGCTACAGAGGCCTTTGTGAAATATGGAAAAGAAATACTGGGTGGGAAACCAAGTACAGGTATAGTAGCGGCCAACCTTCCATCAAAGGGTTTGGAGTTATCGCCTATCGGTGATTTTATAACGGCACTTGTGACTAATGGGATAACTATATATAAAGCAAATATAGAACTGCAAGCCCAGCAGAGAAAAAATAAGGCAGAGGTTATTAGGAAAGAATTAAAATGGGAAATGTGGACAGAGATAGGGTCTAAATAGTTCTATTGTAGCTTAGGCTCAAACCAAATCTTGGCCAATGTCACCCTTAAGAGAGGTGACATTGGCCAACTCTATGTTTCTCAGGAAGTTAGAGAGATATGTCTCTAAGAAAAGGTGACAAAAGTGACATTAAATCTATCTCTTATAGCCTATAACTTCTTGATATTTGTTTAATTTCCTATATAATTAGCCTGTGCGCATTGAGAGATATTGTTATTACCTATAGCGACGCGCGCAACCATCTGTATTATTTACTATTGACATCTGTGTAATCTTGTGTTAATCTTTTAATGATACATAGATGTATAGGTAAGACGAATGAGTCTTTCGGGCAGAGTCTGCTCGGAAGACTTTTTGTTTTTACGGACTAAGGCGTCCTTTACCCTAATAAGGGGGAAGGACGCCTTTTATTTGTTTCAGGAGCTAAAATATGAGTTTTGAAGAGTTAAATCAAAAATTATCCCCAACCATAAAAAGGATTGCCTACCGGTTAAATGGGTGTTATCGCTCATTTAACCATGACGATCTTTATCAGGAGGCAATCATCCACCTTTGGAGCAATTTCTTACAAGGTAAGCTTAGCGATAAAACAGATAGCTATATTCTGCAAGGTTGTTATTTCCACTTGAAAAACTATATCCGTAAAGTTAATGAGCGCTCTAATATTGTTAGCATGGATGCGGCCTTGAATGTGGATGAGAATACGACCGTAGGGGATGTTCTTGGCGAGTCTTGGGCTTGCCAAGACTGCCGAAAAGATTTGCATAACAAGTTTTTAGCCCAAAATATTCTCGATAATGGTTTTAATCCCAGGGAGAAGAGGCTGCTTGAGTATCTTAGCCTGGGGCTTACTACCAGGGATATAGGTAAACGCATGGGTGTTTCACATGTCAGCATAGTAAAGATGCTGCAGAAGGTTAGAGCCAAGTCGCAAAGGCATCTGGATAAAATTTAGTTACCAGTTTTAGATATTCTTTACTTGTATTAGTGTAAGACACGTTGAAGTGTAAAATTTAACATAGGCGTTCTATTAATAATAGAGCGCTTTTTTTGTTTCCAAAAGACGCAGGCGTCTAAACCGTTTTTTAAAGAATGGGCTAGGCGCCTGTTCTTTCTAAAAGGAGACAATTATGAAAAAGTTTAAATTGGGATTATTCTTAAGTTTACTTTTAAGCGTACTGGCATTTTGTCCGGCACAGGCGGCTGAGGGTGGATTGTTGGACGGACTTTTATCAACTTCAGGAATTGAAGTTTCCGGAGATCTGGCTTTTAATTCCATATATATGTGGAGAGGTATAATGCTGGATGGGGATGCCGTAGTCCAGCCGGGTTTTTATGTGCGCAGCCCGGAATCAAAGTATGGCAGGATAAAAGTAGGTATATGGCTTAATCACGACCTTCAGAATAAGGACAGCTTAAGATCCAGCGAAACAGACTATCTGTTTGATTATACCTATAGTTTTCCCAGCGTGGCTCTTTCCACCGGGTTTACTTATTATGATTTTCCGGATGCTGCGCCTTCTGATGGCGCCCCAAGAGGTTTTAGCCGGGAAGTCTACGGTGGCATAACCTTTACCAAATTACTGCTTTCTCCGGCTATTTATTATTATTACGATTTCGGCAAGAAAGAGGATGGCGGCGGGGAGGGCAGTTATACGGTGCTGAACTTGTCTCATAGTATACCGTTTGTTATGCATAAGCTTAATATGAGCCTGGATTTTTCAGGCCATGTAGGTATGAATAATAAACAGTATTATCGCGGTAAAGGTGGGGATGCGGGTTTAGGGGCAGGGGTTACCGTGCCTTTGTTAAAGAATTTAACTTGTAAACCCAATATCAATTATTCTATTCCCTGGGGTAATATCAGCGATAAGAATAACGGTAATCAGAAGAACAGGTTATACGGCGGAGTTTATCTGAACTATATATTTTAAGAAGGAGGGATTGATGCGCAAAGTTATATTTTTATTATTAACATTTTTACTGGGAATGAGCGCTCTATGTTTTGCCCAGGATCCCGGAGGGGCTGAAACTCTGGCGGCTAATCCGTCAGCTCCAGTTGATTATGTTTGGGTTTTAGTCTGCGGTTTCCTAGTTTTTTTTATGCAGGCGGGGTTTGCCATGGTTGAGGCCGGGTTTTGTCGCGCTAAGAATGCAACTAACCTGATGGCCAAGAACACTATTGATTTTGTTATGGCCTCGCTTGTTTTTATGGCCATTGGTTTTGCTTTTATGATGGGCACTGATTATCATGGTTTAATCGGTATATCAGGTTGGTTTTTGCACGGGGAAAGTTATGATGTAAGTAAGTATCTAATGTTTTTTTGGCAGTTGGTTTTTGCTGGTACTGCGGCAACGATTGTTTCAGGAGCAGTTGCGGAAAGATTAAAATTCAAGGCGTATTTTTTATATAGTCTTGCAGTCGCAGCAATAATCTATCCTATATATGGGCACTGGGTCTGGGGAGGCGGTTGGTTGTCTAAGCTTCCTTTCGGCGTAGGCCATGTTGATTTTGCCGGTTCCGGAGTTGTGCATACAATAGGAGGTTTTGTCGGTTTGGCAGGCGCTATCGTCCTTGGCCCGCGGTTCGGTAAATTCGGTAAAGACGGCAAACCAAGAGCCATCCCTGGACATAGTATAGTTTTAGCCGCGCTCGGTACGTTTATTTTATGGTTTGGTTGGTTTGGTTTTAACCCGGGTTCTACTTTCTCGGCGCATCAATTAAGGATTGCTGTTATTGCCGTTAATACTAACCTGGCAGCGGCAGCAGGTGCAGCGGTTGCCCTTCTTTTGGTATTTATGAAGACCAAAAAATGGGATGTGGGTATGATGTTAA
>JGI24729J20445_1000823_pt1 | contig 13690 bp, 11 predicted proteins | sample EPASupsiteSAE323_FD_20445 | JGI IMG/M metagenome (IMG submission 20445) | reverse complement strand
AATCACTTGGTCGTAATTGGCGACTCGCGAAAAATGGTGGAAGTCTCCAGCGAGTCTGTCCAGCTTGTTGTGACTTCCCCGCCGTATTTCAACGTCAAGGACTACGGAATCGAAAACATAGGGTCGATAGACGACTTTCATGAATACCTGCAGAACGTACAGCAGGTTTTCGATGAGTGTTACCGCGTCCTAGAGAACGGGCGGTACATGTGCGTAAACATTTGCGACATAATCAGCGGCGACAGAAAGTATCCCATCCCGGCCAATTATGTTGCAATGCTTCAGCGTTCAGGTTTTGAGTACCGGGAAGACCTGATATGGCGCAAGCCCTCTGGGATAGGCGCAAAGGGCGGTGGCGGCGCGTCCAAGCGTTTTGGTGTGTTCGTCCAGCACCCGTTCCCGATGTACTATTTCCCGAACAACATCTTCGAACACATTCTGGTCTTCCGCAAAGGCAGGTTCGATTACAAGAAGATTACCTTTGAGGACAAGCAACGGGCGGCAGTTGACTTGGGCGAAGCTAAGACCCGTTGGAGTTCGGACATCTGGGACATGACGCCGGAAACAAAGAATCAGTACAGCAAAGATTCGCACCCGGCCATGTTCCCGGAAGAATTGCCCGAGGCCTTGATTCGTTTGTACACTTATCCTGGGGAAACGGTGTTAGACCCGTTCCTTGGAAGCGGCACAACCTCGAAGGTAGCCGCCCAGTTGGACAGGCGAAGCATTGGCTATGAGGTAAACCCCGCCTATCTCGGCTTGATTCGCCGCAAGTCTGGCATCGCCCCAAAGGATCTGAAATTAATCAACCAGAGAGGTGGCAAGAAGTGAACAAGATGCAAGTTTTAGCCTTGCTTGTACTCGGCCTTACCGGCTTTGCGCAAGCCCTAGACATTCCCCCAGACCAGCCCGTTTGCAGGCTGTACGGTCTCATCCAATTGTTCGCCACTGTAGGCGGCGTACTAGTCGCGGCGTACTCTGGCTTCCAGTTGGCGACAACGCACGACCCCACGGAAAGAGGCAATTCCAAAGTCCTGATTTCAGGAGTGGTAATCGGATTGATCATCGTGTGGATTGCGCCCATGTTGGTCAAGAGCCTGGTCGGAGCAAGCGCAGTATGCGGATGGTAAGCTCATGTCGTTTGACCTGGTGGAAGTCGCAAACACGCTGAAAACACTCGCCGTGTTTTTTGCGACTATCACCATCGCATACGCGGGTTTCACTCTTGCCACCAGCAAGAACCCGCAAACCAGGGAAGAGTGGAAAGAGGTCATAGCCGGTGTTTTCATCGGCTTGATCCTGCTTTTCCTCGCCCCGCTAATCGCATCACAATTAGGCGGTGGAACTTACTGTAGGTGAATCAATCATGGGTTTCAAGTTTCGAAAGCTCTGGGCATGGGAAAAAGACGAGGAAGAGTTTTACAAGCAATTCTGTGAAGGCCGAGTGCTGCACGTTTGTTGCGGACAAAGCAAATTCGGGGATGTGCGCGTTGACATCGAGCCGCAAGACCCCGGTGTAATCAAGGCGGATTACCGGCACTTGCCGTTCAAGAACAAGTCCTTCGACACAGTTATTTGCGACCCACCCTGGGCTAAACGTGAAAGGCTGGACGCTGGATTGTCTTGGCTGTTCGAGTTAGCCCGGATTGCACGAAAACGCATCGTGCTTGTCCACAACACGGTCTTCACAATCAGGGGCTTTCATGTCAGCTTCGGGTACGCCGTCAATTCCAGGGGCTTGCTGTGGAAAGTCATGAGCGTCTATGACCGGGACGAGGAGGGCGCAAAACCATGAAGGCGTTCCTGGTTTTAGTGTTGGCGGCAAGCTTCGCCTTCGCCGCCTGCCCTAGTTATCCCTACACCGATTATTCTTGGGCGAGCGCGTACGCGTCACCAGCAAGGCCAGCGGACACACTTCTAGGCAATTGCGCCAACCTGAACCTGACAAATCCCGGCCTGTGCACGCTTGCCCAAAACCTATCCATTGACGGCAAAAAGCAACTGATCTTGGACGATTTAGTAAAAAACAACGGTCTTCCACCGTTTGCAGAAGCCATTACCTGGAATTCACAGATTCCATTCACGAAATACCCGCCCGATGGCGTTATTCCTCGTAATAGCTCGTACATCAAGGACGCTTGGGTGAAAATCGCCTCAATAAGCCCATCCATGATTGATTCTCGAGACAATCGGACGTACATAAACGATTCCGGCCAGCTGTTCCTCGCTCATGGCTTTTCGTTGGTAGTCCCTCAGGAAAGTTTTTCCGGCGACTGCCGGACAGACTACGAAGTATGCGGATATGATTACTCAATAACCGCTTTCGATAACGGACAACGATTGACCGGCAACACTTCGGGCGCGTCCTTTTCCGTGCCTAATCGCATTCACGGAGCCGCAAACAACTTTTCCGTGGCTATGGCCGTAAATTCGGAGTATTTGATTCATCATTACAATATGCAGTGGAAAGTCGTCGGTTGGTACTGGAGACGTGTTTGCACGATATACCGCACCGACAGCCGCCAGGATTCCTTGACTGTTTATGACAACGCGACTGCATTCTACTATCAAGCCAATGCTTCAGCGAAAACCTTTGTTGACGGTTTCCAGAATGGATTAGCCGACGTGTGGCTTCGCGTAACCTCAAAAAACGATTCTACCGACTTCGACTTTCAACTGGAAAACGCCAAGCTCGGCCTGCAACGCAAGCAGTACCAGTTGAAGTATGGCCTGCAACCGTACAACGTCTTAACGCCAGTTTCGGTCCCGAAACCAGTGTCGATTCGCTTGCAGGCGTTAAGCATTTTGTCATTCGAATCAAACGCGACTGCCGAATATTCTGACAAGATTCACATCCTGGCTTCAGCCAAGGTGTTGAACTGCACCCTGCGCACCCATTCGCCCTTTTTGGAAACCATGAATTCGGATGCTTGTTTTTTCAACCAGACGCAAAAGCCCATGCTGAACCTGACGGTTGCCAACGTGACGAATACAACCTTCGAAGTCCTAGCCCGTTTCTATGACAACTCATCGAATGCTCCTTTCCTAGGTAAGACGATTCGGTTTTCATACGGAAACCAGTCGGCGATATTGGCAACCGATTATCTTGGCACGACCAAAACCAATTTCAGCTATGTCCAAGGCGTCGGCCTAGTCTCGGCTGCATTCACCACTGATTTTGAGGTCAAATCCACCAAAGCGAACGCGGTTGTTCCCGCGCCCATGCCGGACTTGCTGGGCATTTTGTGGTACTGGTTAGCCCTCGCTATCGGGGTTTGGCTGACGTATCTTTTCATAAAGAGGCAATACTCATGAAAAACACCGCTATAGCCATTGGCTTGATTGTCCTTTTCTCTGGTTTTGCCAGCGCAGACAGCCTGACTTTCACAACTTCCAGTTGCCAGGGCAACAACGATTTGTTGAACACCCTGACGAACCTGCCCAATTGCATTGTCGAATCACTTTTCACATACATTATTTCTGGCTTGATATCCTCGATTCAGGGCTTCATTGACGCGAGCTTCAAGTTCTTGTTCTCAATGCCTAACCTCACTTGGTTTTGCGGTTCATACAACACGGTCATGGCGCTTATCGAAACGCTTTATTCGATAGCTCTCATGGGATTGGCAATGCTGTTCATCGTCCGGGCTAATGACGTTGAGGGCAGGCTTGCGGCCAAGAAGTGGCTGGAAAACATGCTCATAATGATAATCCTGCTTTCCTTCTCGTTCGCCTTGTTTCAGCTGTTGGCTGACTTTAACTCGTACCTGTCGTCGAGCCTTGCCAGCGATTCAATGAAGGATATTTTCACGCCATCGGCAAACCTGACTTCGGCGATTTTTTCGTTGATAATCCTCTTGCTCGTGACCGTCCTGCTGGTAATTACGTTCATTACCCTGCTAATCCGGTACTTGTTGATTCCGTTCCTGCTGTTGCTTTTCCCGATAGCCATTTTCCTGTACTTCGTTCCCTTGACTCAATCTTGGGGTAAGTCGGTCTTGCGGGCAATTGCCATGATTCTTTTCATGACGAGCATTGATGCCCTCGTGCTCATGGGGTTGTCGTCTTTGTTTACTGCCAGCGACCCCAACCTGACTGACACGCTGGTAAGGGCGTTTGCCGTGCTGTTCGGCTTCGGTGCACTCGGCATAATCAACGCTTTGTTGCTATTGTCCGCGATTTTGTCGGTTGTTTCCCAAAGTAAAGCCCTGTCAAGTGTGGTTGGCGTTACGGTGCTGAGCAAGGTAATGAAGAAACGGTGAAGAAAAACGAGCTATGACATACCAGACGAAATCAAGTACAAGGAAAAAATCATCTTCGGTCTCGACTTCAAGCAACTAGGTTACGCCTGCGCGTTCGGATTGGTTGCATTCTTTTCGTTTAGCCTGCCCCTGAACGGCGATTTGAAGCTAATCTTACCTTCGTTTTTCGTTATCGTTGGCATGGGCTTTGTTTTCTTGAACTTGGAAGAACGGGCGCTTGATGCCTACAACTTTTATCACGGTGTACGGCTGGCAAGCCCGTTGGATTCACCCGCCCAGCGGTTCATTGGCGTCAAGGCAATCAAAAACAACGCGGTGTACCTTGCCAAGGGCGGCTTACGGACTGTCCTGAAGGTCGAGCCGTTGAATTTCCGGTTGCTTGAAGAAAGCCAGCGCAAGGCCATTATCCTGAATTACCGGGAGTTCCTGAATCACCTTACCACGCCAATCCAGGTCATTGTCAAGACGTCCAAGCCGGACTTGAAAGACTATTACGAACGGGCGCAAGAGCGGTTGAAAGGATCTTCCAAGGAAATGCACGCCTTGTTCGAGGATTTCATGGTTTTCGAAGACGATTTTCTGGACAAGAATTGCGTCATGGAACGGAACTTTTACCTAGTCGTGTCCCCCCAAGCCCGCAGTATGCTAGGAAAAGCCAGTTCCAAGGATGACCGGGAGCTCAAAGAGCTAGAGGAAAAGACCAAAATCATCCAAGAAAAGCTCCTAGCTTGTGGATTGCAGTCCAGGCGCTTGGAAAACGCGGGGCTGAAGCAGTTCTTTTCAACGTATTCGAGCCAGGAAGCAGATTCAAGCGAGGAAAGAAAAGATGAAAAAGGAGCCAAAAGCAAGAAACGCCCGAAAAAGGCCGCGAAAAAAGGCAGTCGAGCCAAAGCCTGACCCATTCCAGGTAGAGATTACCCCGGAGCTGGACATTAGGCCGGACTATGCCATTGTAAACCGCGTTTTCCACCGGGTAATCAAGGCTGTAGGCTACCCGCGAAAGGTTGAGGATGGCTGGCTTGAGGCTTTCCTGTCGTCAAGCGACCCTTACGATATTTCCTTGCATATCCACCCCGCCGCAATTACCAGCACCTTGGTGCTATTGCACAACCAGATCATCAAGCAGACCACCGACCTAGCTTCCAGCACGGCAAAAGGCACTCCCAACCCTTCCTTGGAGATTAAGCTTGGTGACACGACCAGGGTTTACGAAGAGTTGTACCGGGGCGAGGAAAAAATGTTCCGCGTGTCCTTGTACGTGGACAACCAGACGCTTAACGAGGAAGACCTTGACTTATTGACGGAAAAGTGCAAGGCGAACATGAACGCCCAGCTCATCATTCCAAAAACAGTTGATTATCGGATGGCTGAAGGCATCAAGTCCATGCTCCCGCAAGCCATTGACGCGATAGGAACGCAAAAAGAATTCCTGACTAGCTCCCTGAGCGCGACCTTTCCGTTCCTTTATCCGGTAAACTCCCGAAAGGAAGGATTGTTTTTCGGCCAGGAAGCGAATACCCTCAACCCGTTGTTCATTGACTTTGAATCCATGAGCAACAAGCACTTCTTTGTCCTAGGCATTTCGGGGTCGGGAAAGAGCTATGCTTCCAAGTTCCTTGTAATGCAACACCGTTTGTCTCAGAAAACAAAAGTCTATGTCTTAGACCCGAACGCCGAGTACTCGGGGTTGGCCGCGAAAATGAACGGTGAAATCGTCCGTTTGTCCAAAGATTCCGATTCCATCATTAACCTGTTCGACTTGGCGGGCGAGGATTTTGGAAGCAAAATGCTTACCCTCATATCCGTTTTCGACATTATCACCGGCGGCTTGACCGAGAGCCAGAAAAGCGTTCTGAATGACGCGTTACTCCGGGTGTATGCCAAGAAAGGTATTGACAGCATTGACTCGCGTACTTGGAAAAACAGTCCTCCGACCTTCAGCGACCTGAAAAAAGTATTTGATACGATGTTGAAACGGGTAAAGCGAAACCCGTTCAGTGACGTAAAGAGCATAGAAAGCTTGGCCAGCAGGGTTAGGATGTACTCGGAAAAGGGCTTCTTTGCCTTCCTGGACAAGCAGACCAAGCTTAACCTGGACAAGGATTTCATCGACTTTGATTTGAGCGCCCTTCCTCCTCAGGTTAAGCAACTAGTAATGTTCGCGGTCTTGGAATTGATATCGCGGGAGATCAAGAAGGACAAGAATCCGAAAGTCGTTTTGATTGACGAGGGCTGGAGCTTGCTAAGGAGCAAGGAGGCCGAAAACTATGTGCTGGAATTCATTAAGACCAGCCGAAAATTCAACGCGTCAATTGGTTTCATAACCCAGGAAATCGAGGACTTGCTTAGAAGCGATGGAGGAAAGAGCATCCTCAACACAACATCGACAAAGATTTTGTTAAAGCAGAATCCCAGCAATCTGGACTTGATTGCCCGGAACCTCGCGTTAAACGACAATGAGAAAAATCATTTGCTCCAGGCTGGGAAAGGCGAGGGGTTGCTGATAACTGAGCATGGCCGTTACGAGTTCAAAATCAACACGCCGCCAAAAATTCACTCGCTGATAACAACTGACCCGAACGATACGCCCGCGGTGCCTAAGAAAAAGGAAGAACCGGTTGTCGTAAAGCCTGAGGTCAAGATAGACTTGGAAAAAGGGTTTTATCTTGCCAACAGTGTTTCAGAAGAACAAAAGGACGTCCTGACGAAAAACGACTATGTTCTGTACAAGAGCCGGTTAACTAACGCGGGCGGTTCTCCGTTTTTTTACGTCAAGCGGCAGGGGCGAGAGTCAAAGGAACACTCGTTGCTTTGCTGGTATATTGCGGACGAAATCAGAAAACGAGGAGGGAAACCCGTTGTTTGCGCGTCCGTTGAACCTGACGTTTCAGTGGAAACCAAGAAACGCAAGGTCTGTTTCGAGGTCGAGACCGGCGAGGTTCTAGACGCGTTCGGCTCGGACTACGTCAAGGAGAAGATTTCAAAGCGGCTAAAGGATTACAAGCACGTGATTATCGTCGTTACAAGCTGGAAACGGCGGCTCGTGTACGCCAGTATAACCGGCGTGCCAGTCATAACCAGGGGAGAAGTGCCGGATACCGTCGCGCGTTTGCTATAGTATGCATTGGTGTGTGTATACTTCTTAGGCGGGATTTACGCTCATTACGCTCATGGTTCCCGTCTAGGAAGCTCGTTTTTAGGGGTAGATTTACGCTCTATTTTTGTTTATATACGAAACGAGTTTTTGCAAAAACGGTTTACGCTCAAGATTACGCTCAGGAAGCTATGCTTTTAGGGTAATGATGTTTGGCTTGAAGTAATTTTGTGATTCCGTTTGCTCGTTGATGCTGATTATTTTTCTTGCGGCCAAGCGGTTCAAGTAATTTCGGATTTGCCGCTTTGACTTGTCCATGTTTTGCTGAAAATCGCTGTACAAGCTGGAAGATGATGCCGTTCCTTTGGATAAAATCGAGATTATCAGTTGTTCTTCCTTGTTCAAGCCGGACTTTTGAGCCTTGATGCCGTTTGTTCTCTTTTTACGGACTGGTTTCTTGGTTATGAAGATGTCGCCAGGCCGAATATTTTGCCGGTCTTCCGCTTCGGCTCGTAATGCCGCGTTCCACAGTGCTTTGAGGGCTAATTTTATGTTGCCGTTATTGTTGGCGGCTAGGAGGGTGCACGCTTCGAGTACCAGCTCATCGTATGAATCCTGCCTCAAGGCCAGTTTTGCCTTGGAACGGATTATTTCCCTAATCTCATCGGGCGAGTATGGCTTCACTTCGACTTCAGAAAGCCTCAAATCGGCTTTTAGCTCATCGTCTAGCTCCGTGAAACCCGAAGGCTCGTCGCATATTCCCATGAAACAGAAACGCTGTTTGCCACCGCTTTGCTCGGTCAAATCATACAAAAGGCGTTCCTGGTGGTTGAAAATCAGGCCGTCAATTTCATCCAGCACGACTACCATTCTTTGCTCATCCGTTTCCAGCACTTGACCTATCCGGTCAAACACTTCATCGGTGGCAAGGCCTCTACGGGGTATGACTTCGCCAAGCTCCTTTGCCATGAGCGAGTAGATGGCCATGCGGGTGTAGTACCGCCAGCAATTGGCGTAAACGCATTTTATCCCGCAAGCACGGAGGTTGTCGATTATTTGCCGGGCTAGGGTAGTTTTGCCTATCCCTGGTCGCCCATAAAGGATTATGTTGGCCGCGTGCCGGGTTTCATTCCAGTTCCTGAATCCTTTCAGGACTTTGTTCGAAAGGTCTTTTCTAAGAAAAAGGTCGTCAGAATCGCTATTGAGAAGTATTGAGTCGTTTAGGAGAATGCGTTGAATGTCGCATTTAGCACAGCTTTGCGAAGCTATCAAACATAAATGCCTCCGTGCTAAGAAATTATGCTGCGAGAACGAGATAAGGATACAGTATACCTTGATTCTACTTTTTGTTCAATTTGATTCCTTAGCGTTCAAAAATCAGGATAGTCTCGTAGTACTTATCCAACGCCCGCGGCCTTGCTACTGGATTTGTTTTAGCCAATTCCACGTCCAATATTCTATCCCGTTTAAACCCAGAGTTAGAAAACATTTCTTCGAATATTTTTCGGACATCAACAACGAACAGTGTTTCTCGTGTTTTATAGCGATAGAATTGACTGGCTTTGCTTACAACCATTGCAACCTTTGAACCTTCCGGCAGTTCTGAATGCATCTTGTCTAATATTTGTTGCATATCTTCGAAATAAGCCATCGTTGGTTGGGCTTTTATGTTGCGAAGAGGGTCTTTTTCCAACCAATCGACAAGTGTATAAACGTCTTTTGGCAATTTGATACTTTTTTTATGAACTGACGGATTCATTGATCCTACTATCAGGCTATCAATTTTCTTGGGATTACTTACTGTACCCAGTCCAAGTAGTGTTATTGACATTGACTTGCTGAGTGCATAGGATTCTCTGCCGGATGCGGCGGGCAAGTACGGCGGACTTGTCACTATTGCGTCATATCCTTTGTAACTTAATTTTCGTGCATCCGATTCTTCAATTTTTGCGTGCGTAAGCGGCCTTAGATTCAATTTAAGTTTCAAATAATTATATGCGAAAATGTGGAGAACCATCCGTTCTGACTTGTTTTGGAACAAGCGCGAAATTCTTCCTTTTGCGACTGAAAGTGCGAATCTACCAACGCCAGTGCCCATGAAGCGCATTCTCAATTTTACATTTATTGCATCGCTAAGAATTATCTTGAAAAATAACTTATTTTGGGGTTTGAGTGATTCGATGAAATCTAGTACTAGGCCGATATCATGAACAATCTCACTTTTTTGTTCAGCAGTAAGTTTCCGTTCGATTTCGGGCGGTAAATCAAGATGTTTTTGCGAATTGAGCCGCCGCTGTTGACTGGCCTTTATGTTAATCTTTTTGAAATTGTCAATTTCTTTTTGTAAACTTATCCCATTTAATCCCAGGCACTTTATTTTCTGATCAGCTAACGTCACTGATACGGGGTCTAGGTCAAATCCTGTAGATGGATTACCCAAAAGCGCACACTCCATGGTAGTCGTGCCACTGCCGTTGAATGGGTCTAAGACTTTTTTTGTCCTATCAAAGTTCGTGCAATAGTTTGTTAGCGAACGCGCCATTCTCGGAAAGAACTTTGCCTTGAACTTATGAATTCCATGAGAGAGATAATCGTTGTGTTTCCCATTTTTTTCAATCGCAACAATAATTGGATTATTTTTATGTTTTTTATAGCCGGAATCAATGTATTCTAGCACGGTTTCAAGATTTTTTTCCAGTTGAGTTATGTTTGAACTTTTTTTTACAGCAGCTTCTGCGAATTCATAGAAAAGACTCAGAGGCACAATCCGTAATGTGTTTTCTTTAAGAGAAACGGCGTTTGGATGTGCCACTTTTACTTTCGGCATTATCGCTTTGTCAATGCCTGGAATTAGCACTTCTTTCGCAAATGACAAATCTAGCGAGTCTGAAATTAATTGTTCAAGTTTTAAGTCCGTTGTGTAGATTCTTTGCGTGCCATTTGTTTTTTCCAAGGTGCCTAGACCGGACAGTTCAAGCTCCGCTAGCTGTATATCGTCGCTTCTCCCGATATAGTCTTTTAGGTGTACTTCGAATTGCATAATATCCGTGTCTCTGAAGCGGTTCTTGAATATATACTGTGCGCCAAGGAAGAATTGAGTTATTTATCCATTTTTTCCTTGAGATATTCGTCGTTGAATTTGTTGTCTGTTAACCCGATTATGGCGTCAAACAGGTTGAAGTATTTTTTCCCATCCAGAGTCCATTTTACGCCAAGAATGTCGTCAAAGTAATCTCGGTGGGTTTCAGCATAGATGTTTCCAACTAATACGCTTTTTACTTGCGATTCTTTGCACTTCGCGCTGTAGTTTGCACCATAGCGAATAACCTGATACGTGCCTTTTTTTATGTCGTCTGTTCTGTCGAGTCCTGGTCTATTCTTTGAATCGTCAATATTTTGTCCGTTGTATGCGCCACCGCCAAAGGCTAGGAATCTAACCCAAGTTGTTTTTCCACCGGTGTCCTTTGAGTATTCCTGGAAAATTTTATTCCAAGCGGATATGATTGTCGCAACATTTTCCTTGTTTTGAACTAGTTTCAACGCACCGGAAAATGGCCAGTCCTTTTCTGTTGGTTTGCCAAGTTGAAGGGTCTTTTCAATGTGCGGTATAAGCAAATTGGTATTGGTGACATCTTCAACTTTTACATCTACCAATTCGTGTTGCGTTCCTTTCAAATGATTTACTTGAAGGTATAATGGATAGCTGACGAGAGGCTTTGCCTTGATTTCTCCAACGCAAACCACCTTCGAGTCGGTTAGAATCAGATCCACCTTCTTTTCTGCGGTATCCTTAATCAGGAAAGCTCTGAATTTTGTGCCAGTATATTGAAAGTATTGATCCAATATTTTGGCAAGTGTGGCTTCTCCAATCTTTCCAATAGTGGCTGATTCGGGTTTGTTTGATCCCTTCTCAAGGAAGACTACTTGTTTCTTTTTTGCTGAACAAATCGGGCACATCTTGATGAAGGGAAATACTACTTTGTCTTCACAAACGATTCCCGATTTGAATAAATCGCCTTTTTTTAGGCCGGATATATAGCGCAAATTAACGCAGAAATCGAAAAGCGCCGAAAAGGCCAGATTTCGTTCCTTTTTCGTTTTAAAGGTCGGGAAATTTCGAATACTAGTGGAAATTATCTCCGAAATTATTGGGTCTAGAGCATTTTCATCTATCTTTGAATAAAGTACCTCTAGCTCGCCTCGGATTGGGCAATCCCCAGAACACGGGACAGCGATTTTAGTAGATGGCATAGACTAATAGTAAAAACAGGCAGTATTAACTCTTTCGAAGACGATTTTTTTTAGAGATTCTTTTAGTATAAGTTTGCCTGTTGAAAACTTACTTTTTTCTGGAAATTTAGGTAAAAAAATGTGCTATTCTGCACGGTCGTTTTTTGTTTATATACTGCCAAATTGGACTTCGTTGCGCCCCAAAGTGGTGCAGAGGATAAAAAGAGGCTCGTCTAGGAGTTTTATGCGGATGCAAGCACGAAATAACCAAAGAGGCTTCTAGACCACGATTAAGAGCCCCGGGAGGGAATTGAACCCCCAACCTATTGCTTACTAGGCAATCGCTCTACCATTGAGCTACCGAGGCGGATTGAATATTTATGGTGCAAATAGAATAAAAAATGAAAAGGGGAAAGAAAAAAGTCCAAGGAATGAAAGAGGGCTAGATGCCTACTTTCCGCCCTTGCCTTCCTTCTTGCGCGCGCGCTTCACCCGCAGGTTTGCGTAGTTGCACATCCTGCAGCGGGTCGCGCTCTTTGCGTTGCGCGCCTTGCACTTCTTGCAGATAAGCGTGTTTGCGACTTTGCGGTCTGCTATTGGAAACTTGCCCATCGAAAATTACACCTTTTGATTGTCATCAATAAGAAATTGAGGAATATACTAATCGCAAAGAAGCTATAAAATGCTGTTGGCAAGGGGTGGTTTTGCCCGCAGTTCCAATGAATCGGCACCCCTATATTCCCGAATCTGCATAATTATTGCGGTGGCCTTGTGCACAGCTGACGGTAGCCTGTGGGTCAAACCACGGCAGCCGAGGAACTTCCGCCCTCCCGCATGCTTTGCATGTGTTGCACCCAAAAGGTGCGAAGCGTCGAAAGCCGCACGACACAACGTCGTGGCGGGGAGCAGAAACGGACTTTTCCAATGCGACACAAGCGATGAAGTCCTCCGAGCGGATTGCAAGGAAAAGATGAAACGGCCCCGCCCTGGAGCAAGGCAGTAGGCCGCATAGTCCAATGCTGTGGGCCCAACATGGGTTAACAGAAGGCGGAGTACGGCAAGGCCACCAACTTTAACTACTTAGCCCGGGGCTTTTTCTCAAACTCAAGTTGCCTGAGGATATGGCGAAGCACATCGACTGCAATAACGTCCTTATATCTTGGGCGAAAAAACTTGTCGAAATCATTGCTTTCTGAAAGTTCGCCTTCGGGTTTTGTTTCTTCGATTTGAGGTCCTTCAATCAACGCGTATTTCAGGAGTGTATCTATCGGTTTTTTGAAATGTCCCGCACTAGGCTGGAAGAAGATGCTGGTGGTGTATCGGGTGCCATTAGCCGTCTTAATTGGAGACTGCCTCTCTTCCAAGAACTGTTCGGCCGCAGCTTTTCTTTCATCATGATTACTGTGAATCAGCGATGTTATGAGTGGAATGTGCCTTCTGTCGAAACCGCCCTCTTTAATGACGTGTTTGGCCGTGGCTTCATTGCCGCTGGCCATGCTCTGTTCCAACAACTTTTGCGGTGATGTCATCCTTCTTTGTGCCAAAGCCATTTTCTCTCCTCCTGTCAGGGTATTCTTAGTTCTGGTTTCTTGTTTATAATCCCTATTGTGTGTTTTCATCCTACGAATTTCGTCACGTTTGGAAACTCTTATTAATTCCAGTGCCAAAGTAGTCTATAGGTCAAATCGACATGGCACAGTACAACGCTGGACAGGCTCATTACGTGTATCCAGTAGTTACTATGCCCGCAGCTTGGGACTTCGTCGCAATGGCAGGTACCAAGTCCGCAAGGTCTATCCTTTCAATCCTTTGCAAGTAAGGAAAAGGGATGAAGCAGGCCTTCGGAAACGTGCTTTGGGCTGCAGACCAGGAAGATATGAAAGCATTAGAGTACTCTAGATACCTCCATTTAACAAAAGAAGGTTGCATTAGGCTTCTTTTGTCGAATAGGGGAAGTAGGGTCTCGCAAAGTATATAAAGGAGGTTGAATCAAGCTTCTTTAGTAATAAAGAAGGAGGGGATGAAGAAGAGAAACGCAAACCAGTAGCTAAAGAGAATAGAACAGAGTGGGAGGAGAGGTTGTAAGGCAAAACCCCAAGGAGGC
>JGI24729J20445_1000810_pt1 | contig 13780 bp, 16 predicted proteins | sample EPASupsiteSAE323_FD_20445 | JGI IMG/M metagenome (IMG submission 20445) | reverse complement strand
ACCCGGCATCGGCATGTATTGCAAATGTCCCAGGCGATCTATCTGCCGGTAATCTCCAGCCAGTATTTCACAGCCCCAGATGGCGCCGTCCAGACCCCAGCCGGTCCCGTCACAGATCAACCCCAGGGTTTTGCTTTTGATCTCATTTTCCGCCATCACGGCTGCCATATGGGCATAATGATGCTGGACTCCCACCGTCTTCACAGATTTCATGCTTCGGGCCAGACGGGTGGTCTGGTAATCCGGGTGCAAGTCATGCGCGATGATCTGCGGATCACTGTCCAGCATTTTCTTAAAGCGTTCTATACCCGCCAAATAATTGCGATAGTTAAGATAGTGGTTTAAATCTCCCCAATGGGGGCTGATAAAGGCCTGATCGCCACGAGTGATACAGAAGGTGTTCTTCATCTCCCCGCCCAGGGCCAATACCGGTTGGCTGCCGGGGGTCATGTTTATCCCCAGCGGCACGAAACCCCGTGCCCGGCGGAAATAGTGAGTAAAACCCTTTTCCCGTATGCTTATGACGGAATCATCACAGGGATTATATATCTCCCGGTTGTGCACCAGGAAGTAATCAGCAATCCCAGATAGTTTGTTCAGGGCGGTTTCGTTATCGAAAATCAGCGGTTCATCGCTGATATTAGCGCTGGTCATAATAAGGATCTCTATATCCCGGTCAAACAACAGGTAGTGCAGCGGTGTATATGGCAGCATTATCCCGACGGTGTCCAGACCGGGATGGATAATATCTGAGGGCAAATGCACATTATGCTTGGTTTTGAGGATAACTATCGGCGCCTGAGGCGACTCCAGCCATTTGGCTTCGTTATCGTTGATAAAGGCGTATCTGTGCGCCACATCCAGGTCGCGTACCATGACCGCAAAAGGCTTGGCATCACGTTTCTTGCGCCGACGCAGGGCCTTGACCGCGTCTCCATTGGCGGCATCGCAGGCCAGGTGAAACCCGCCCAGTCCTTTTACTGCTACAACGCAGCCCTGCTTAAGATAATCTACTACCTCCCCTTCCACTGGATCGCCGTTGGCATCCAGCAGAGTAGTATGCGGTCCGCAGACGGGGCAAGCATTTGGCTGAGCGTGAAAGCGCCGATGCAGCGGATTCTCATACTCCTCCTGGCACTCCGGACACATGGGGAAGGGTGCCATGGTAGTCTTGATACGATCATAGGGCACGTCCTTGATAATAGTGTAGCGGGGTCCGCAGTTGGTACAATTGGTAAAGGGATAGCCATAGCGGCGGTCGCCCTGATCCCTGACTTCCCGTTTGCAATCCGTGCAGATAGCTATATCCGGTGAGATCATGACCTCATGACTCTCATCATCTTCGCTCTTACGGATGGAGAAGTCACTATAACCCTGTACCGGGATCTCTTTTGTTTCAAATAGCCGGATCATAGCCAGCGGCGGCGGTTCCTCCGCCAGTCGCCGGGCAAACTCATCCAGATCTTCCCGGGAGCCTTCCACCTCGATAAAGACACCAGCGGAGGAATTCAGAACCCATCCCTTAAGGCCGAACTCACTGGCCAGCCTGAAAACATGGGGTCTGAAACCAACTCCCTGAACGATCCCGGTTATTCTAATGTGATAAGCCGTCAACATAATACCAATCCATTCTAAAGGGATACGAATAGACGCAGATTTGCGCAGATTTTTTATGATTATTGCAGAAATATTCTAATACATTATTTCAAAATGTTCGTTTGATTACGCAGATATTTTTATGCATACATAACAGAACATAAAGTAAAATCTCCACAAAGCTGCTAAGGTTTTTCATCCACCTTCGGTGACCACATACGGGGTCATGGAGGTCTGCGTTAATAATATGGATCTGCGTAAATCTGCGTCTATTCTAACTCTCCCTAGTAAAAGACGCCGAAGGTGCAGGGACGGGGAAAAGCTCCCTGACCCTGGTCTATTCAGCGTCACGATAATGAGTCAGAGAGCCGTCCCTGACTCATTCGTTTATTATTCTTTGGATTTCTTCCTGAACTAATTCAGCCACGCGGGGTAGCTTTTCAGCCACCTCGGGGCTCAGTTCAAGATCAAGATACATTTCTTTGGGCTGTATCCCAAAGACGATAAACTGCGGATCGTGTCCCATCAGCCGAAGCATGTGCACCGCCTCAACAAAATTGAGATCGTGCAGTGAAGTGGCACTGTCACCACTGGGCTGCAGACCCAATTCATCCAGGGGAGCCCGGTATATAGTACCCGGCTCTCCCCCGGCCTGAATAGCGTCGATTACAATAATATTGTCCGCATCAGCAAAGATATCAAGCAAGTCGTAACTGTGGGTTCCGCCGTCAATGAGTTCAACGCCCTCCGGTACACCTTGTTGTTCCAAATACCTGATAACATGAACTCCAATGCCGTCATCCCGCATGAGCAGGTTGCCTACCCCCACTACCGATATACGTTTCAACCCTGATCCTCCTTGCTGCAATTATATTACTTTGATTTTTATGCTTCTTCGCCTTCCTCATGATAGCCATGATGGAAGTCAGCGGGTATTTTGCCTGTAAACATGGACTTCAGTACCGGAACTCCCTCGGACATATCCAGGTATACATGAGCCACGATGAACAGAACAAATATCCAGGTGATGATATAGTGTACCATTCTGAGAGCAATTTCGCCGCCCAGATAATCACCCATCTGTGATAAGAACAGCACCTGGGGTTTGTACAGAACAAAACCGGTTACCACCTGAATGATAGCCATAAACATGAACGTGGAATACATCATCTTCTGGCCGGGATTGTATTTGCCATAGAACGGGTGATCGTCCGCCAGGAAGGTATAGTATTTGATCATACTGGGGAATTTCATCGGGTCAGTCTTAACATCAAACCATACATTCTTGTAATCACCGGTAGCAATGGCATAGTAAACTCTGCCCACTACTCCGAAACAAAGCAGGTAGGCCATGGCAAAATGAAGCATCCGGGCGTTATCCATGTTGTCAAAGAGCCAACCCCAGGCTTGCGGTGCATGGATGTAAAAACCGGTCAAGCACAGTGTGCAAATAGCTATCATGTTGATCCAGTGAAAGATCCTGATCAAGCCGGAATGCCTAGCCTCCATCTTTTTCATGCATACACCCCCTAGTTAATAGCGAACTGGCTAATCGTCTTCTTGTCCGGGGTCATTACATGAATAGCACATCCGAAGCAAGGATCGTATGCTCTGATAATTCTCACTAATTCAACCGGGTTGTTGGGATCTGCTATCTTAGTACCAATAATAGACTGTTCCATCGGACCAGGCTGGTTGCGTACATCATGGGGTGAAGCATTCCAGGTAGTGGGAACTACTGCATTGTAAACAGCCGTTCTCTTATTTTCTATCTTGTGCCAATGGCCCAAGGCTCCGCGAGATGCTTCGGTAAGTCCCATACCCTGACCGGAATCTGGGATCTTGTGCGGTACGCATACGTCCTCTCCAACTTTCAGCTGGAGAACCCAATCTTTCATGGCATGAGCAATTTCTGAACATTCAATGGCACGGGCAAAGTGACGGCCCATTACGGAGAAGGCCTTATCGCCCAGTGCGACTACGTCCTTTTGCTTGTTGATCCACTGGCGGGCCAACGGACCTACTTCCAAAGGTTCACCATTATAGCGCGGTGATTTCATCCAGGAATAGGCGCCTTCCTTCTTGGCATCGGGAACTACTACGGCTTCATAAGGCTTGTTGCCGCCGGTATCATCCTTATACCAGGAGTACTTGACCTGTTCTTCTACCAGTTCAGGGTTAAAATCACCATATTGTCCGCGAATATAAACACCGGTATTATAGAATTTCTTCTTCTTGATGTGGTCCATGCCTTGCTCCAGCGGGAAAGCGCCGTAAGCCAGCATGTTCTTGCAGCCGCGGCCTACATCGAACCAGTCGCTGTATACGCCAGCCACAGCCTTAACCGTCGGCACATAGACATTGTCGACAAAGGCGATCAGTTCTTCCAGGCTGGTCAGGAAACGATATATTTTCGAGGTATCCGGTACTTCGGTTACACCACCGGGAACAATGGTCTGCACATGCGGCATTCTGCCAGCCCAGATCGCGTCCATTTCATGGGCCTTGCGGCGCATGGTCAGGGCATCCAGGTAGTGCTGTACTGCCTGGGCATTGATATCTTCAGGTAACCGATAGTCTGCCTCGTAGCGGGGCTTGAAGGGAGCCAGTTCCGGGCCCTTCACATAGTCCAGCGCGGCCAAGTGGAAGAAGTGCAGGATATGAGACTGCACCCAGTTGGAGCCCAGGATCAGGTTGCGGATGATCCGGCCATTGGGCGGTGCCTCGATTCCGAATGCCTGGTCCAGAGCCATTATGCCGGCAGTGGCATGAGCGGTGGGGCATACGCCGCAGATACGCTGTACGATCTGTTCGGCATCGCGCGGGTCACGGCCCTGCATGATCAATTCAAAACCGCGGAATAGAGCGCCACCAGTCTTAGCCTCCACAACAACGCCGCCTTCGACCTCTACTTCCAGCTTCAAGTGACCTTCAATACGAGTTACGGGATCAACAACTATCTTCGCCATTATGCTTCACCCTCTTTCTCAACTTCATGTTCTGCTTTCTTCGGACCAACCCGGCCAGTAAGAATATTTCCGCCCAGGTGTCCGGCAATACCTACTACTGCCAGTCCTCCGAGGACTTCGCCGATCTGGTCGACTGTCGCAGTCATAGCCGGGCTGATCGGCAATTCAGGCAGTCTTTCATACATAGGCCATGCAGGGAATTGCGGTTCGGTGCAGCCGATGCAGACGCCGCCGGATTTTACGCACCAATTAGTCCCATTGTTCCACCCACGGGTGCTGGCATCACAATGGGCGAAGGGACCCTTGCAGCCCAGTTCCAGCATACAGCCCATTTCGCCAAAGGTCTTGGCAAAGACGGCATTGTCGAAATACTGACGGCGCTCGCAGTTGTCGTGGATGATCTTGTTGAAGAACATCGTGGGCCGGCCAAAGGAATCCATATCCGGTAATCCGTACAGAATAACGTGGGCGATGGTACCAACCATCCAATCGGGATGCGGCGGGCAGCCCGGTACGTTGATAACCGGTACGTCCTTAACTATATCAGATACCGGCTTGCAGCCAGTGGGATTCGGCGGAGTTGCCGGCACACCACCAAAAGCAGAGCAGGTGCCGAAGCTGAGGATGCCGGCAGCCTTGCTGCCAACTCTCTTAACCAGTTCTTCGAAGGTAATGGCCTTGCCATTTTCTTCGCCAACTGTGCAGAACAATCCCTCTTCAGCAGTAGGCACGGAACCTTCTACTACCAGATAGAAGCCCTTGGGATTCTCGGCAGCGATCTTCAGTATCCCTTCCTGCAGGGCCAGGTCGCCGGCAGCAGCAGAGATATTGGGATGATAGGTCACACTGATGACCTCGGTCAATACCTTTTGGATGTCAGGATGCACAGTGTTCAACAGAGAAATCGAACAGCCGGTGCATGATGCACCCTGAAGCCATATTACCTTGGGAGCCCCAGCGGCAACAGCTTCCTTCATAAACGGAGCCAGATAACCCGTCAGCGATATGGCCGCTGCCGAGCCCGCACACGCTTTCAAAAAATCACGACGGTTTAATTTGGTAGGCATTCTCCATGTCCCCCCCAATCAAATTATTCCTTAAACGACAGAGCAATGATACAATCCCTATCTCTAAAATCATATAATAAGGTACGAATCTATCTCTTTCTAGAAAATCAGAGATTACGCCCTTTGGCCCTCACCTCCCCCAGTAACCACTCGCACCATATCTCAATCCCCTCTCCGGTTCGTCCGGAAAGCGGGAACACTCGCGCCGAGGGGTTGATTTTTTTAAGATCCTCCTGGCACTCTTGCAGGTTGAACTCGGTATATGGCAAAAGGTCAACCTTGTTGACCAGAACCGCCCTTGCTTCACGGAAAATCAAAGGATATTTGGGTATCTTGTCGTTTCCTTCTGTTGTGCTGATGACAACCACACGAAAGTCCTCGCCCAGATCGAATTCTGCCGGGCAAACCAAATTGCCCACATTTTCGATAAATAGCAAGACTACATCGGATTTATCGATTTTTTCATAAGCCGAGGTCACCATACCGGCGTCAAGATGACAGGTCCCTTCAGTATTGATCTGAATCACCTGTACACCCTTTTGTTCTATTCTCTGAGCATCCCGGTCAGTATAGAGATCCCCTTCGATTACTGCGATCTTCATTTCACTGCCCAAGCGCTCGATGGTCCGTTCCAGAATAGTCGTCTTGCCCGATCCCGGTGAACTCATCAGATTAATGGCAAGTATCCCTTGATCCTTGAAAGAAACCCGGTTTTTCCTGGCTATTAGTTCATTGGCTCCCAAGATATTCGTCTGCAGATTAACCTGGACCATTAGCTTCGTCTCCTTCGTAACTATCCAGATATAATTCATGGCCTTGGATAACGACTACTCGTCCGTTCCCACAACCTGGGCAAAGAAATACATAATCATCTCCCGGTTTAAATTTATTGCCGCACTCTTCGCAACGACATATTACACCCAGTTGCTCAATCTCCAATTCCGCACCGCGAAAAAGCTCGTCCTGAGAGAGAACACCAAAAGCAAACCGCAAACTATCCGGCAAGGCCATAGTTAATTCACCTATGACCAGTTTCACTCTGGTGATCCGATGAATGTTATTCTGGCTGGCGCTTTCCCGGACGATGTCCATCATGCCTTCAACCAACGATAATTCGTGCATTCCAGCCACTCCATGCTTTGTAACAAAATAAAAAGTCTGGCATAGAAATGCCAGACTTAGATGCACAGACACCAAGCAGCTAGACCCTTCATGGGTCCGCTATCAAGTACCCGCCTAAACTGAGCATCTCCTTTTCAATGAATCGGGAAGGCAGAACCGTTTCCAGTGCCACCCAAAGGTTAATGCCCCATAGAATATCCTTAGGGACAGTAACTCGGAGACCAATATTCCATTCCGTATCTATATTCTCTATAGATTTAAAAAATCCTACAAAATAGTTCAATTTTCTTGAGTCAATTTATAATATTTCAAATCCCGGGCTTTTGGCAAGTACAAAAAATGTTCCAAAATCGCCACTAGTTATGGCTATATCGGTGAATATGGCGCTCCCCTTCATGTATGTGAAAGTATTCATCAATGAGATTAACTTCTATTAGTAATTTATGATTGGCCAATGCTTCCCGGGTGGGACCGTCAAAGACCAGTTTATGGTTCTCGGAAAGCACCAAAGCGCGGTCGGCAATAGCATGAGCCAAATCAAGATTATGCGTGGCAACTACAATAGTCCGTCCTTGATGATTCAACTCCAGCAGTAGTTCGGTCAGCCAGCGTTGGGTTTTGGGATCCAGACCGTTGGTTGGTTCATCCAGAATAAGGACCTCAGGGTTTAATACCAGTACCGAGGCCAGGGCTACCTTTTTCTTCTCTCCCCCGCTTAAGCGGTAGGGTGATTTCTCAGCCAGATGAGAGATGGCGAACATCTCCATGACATCACTTATCCGCTCCTTGACCTCATCATGCTTTAACCCCATCTGGAGGGGTCCGAAGGCTATTTCGTCCCATACCGAGGTGGTAAACAACTGGGCCTCGGAATTCTGAAAAACAAAACCCACCCGGCGATGGTATTCCTTGGCCGCACGGTCATTTTCAAGCACCGCTTCCGTTATTTCCTGGTCAAAGGCCAGGAATCGACCGGCACTGGGGAAGTTGAGCCCGCACATCATCTTGAGCAGAGTCGATTTGCCGGAACCGTTGGCCCCCATCAGGACGACACTATCACCGGCATCAACCATGAAGCTGATATCTTGAAATATCCACTCGTCCCTGCCATAGCCATAGGCGACTCGTTCGAATCTGAAGTTGTTCTTTGCTGCCAATTATTGTCTCACCAACCATTATTATTTATATTATTGATCCTGACTGATTAGCACTGCTTACTATGCGTATCCTTACTTGTCCAGGCTTACCGCCTCACCAGTATAACCCCGGGCGGTCATGGCCTGGTATACTTCATCGGACAGTTCCATGCTCCTGATAAACAGAGCGCCGATCGAAGAGGCCACCTGCCACTGCTGGGTACGCAGAGAAACATGTCCTACTGTCCTCATCTTACGGGCCTCGAACATATCCAGGGATATTTGTATCAGCAATATTAGATAACGATAGGTCATCTCTAGTATCATTACAATCAACAACGGTACTTTTAGCACTCGGAAGGATTTAAAGAGCCTGGCACTGGGAGTAGTAATCACCAACAGCACTCCCCATGATATTGATAATCCTACCCTGATGAACAATACCAGGGCAGCAATGGCTCCCTGCTGGCTGATATAAAGATGGCTCGGCAGGGTAATACCCAGCCATTGCTGGGCATTGGCGCTCTGGTATATTTCCACCAGCGGCACTCCGGGATTAAAGATACTGAACATGGCCGGTACTGCAGCAATCAGGGTAAACACCGGGAAAATACTCCATATTCGCTTTTGCAGTGACCAGATGGGCAGATGTGCTGACCACATCATACCGAGGCTAATCACCCAAAATGCTAAAAACAAGGTAATACTCCTGGTCAAGGCAACCAGGAGTATTGCCAAGATAGCTCCCACCAGTTTAAAACGCGGATCAAGCTCCTGCAGCCAGAAGCCCTGCCGAGCGTAACGTTCAGTTAATAAATCGTCCAGCAGAGCCTCACGCAATTGCCGAAGGTTTTTAGTCAAGAAATTGGAACTCTTGCGCCGTCCATTCTTTCTATCCCTGATGCGGCAGTTCTCTTCCACATTTTCTTTCATCCAGGTTGGAAGCACGATTATATTACTTGATTCGCTCAAAAGATTTGTCATATATCCTTAGTCTTTCACAAGCCTACCCAGTAGACTAATAATTATAAGCACTAAAGCTACTCCAACAACTGCCGAAACAATATAGCCGATGGCAGATTGGGTAAACGTCGCTGTCATTCCGGGAATGCTGTAATCCGGCAGCACCGCATGTTGCCAGAAGTCAGCAAACTTGGCCAAACCTTGCGGGATAAAACCAACCTCTTCACTTTTAGCCAGTTCATCCAATCCCCATTCACCAAATGCAGTACCGGTAGCAATAAGGCCCAGAGGACATAACAGCACAAATATCCCCAGAGCCCACCATAACTTGGCGTAACGTTTAAACATGCGAATTCACCCCCAGATTATTGTTCACGTTCAATGGCATTTCTTCGCCTACCAATTCAGGATACGAACGCGCCACAAAGGAAAGTCCCAATGCAGTTACCAGGGCCTCTACCGGCCCGGCCAGGGTTAGATGCTCAGCCATCATGGCACCAACAGCTACCTTTAAGGGCAGAGGAAAATAGAGCGGAGTGCCGCTAGCCGATTTGAACCACTCATATTGTGTACCAAACATCAATGACGTACTTAATGCCGCAAAGTTCAGACCCAAATAACCCGCAATGAATGCGGCGGCTATCGCTCGACCCGAGGCGGCGCTAGCACTGCCCTTGATTAGTTTGTAAATATAATAACCTATAAACGGCATAATAACACCCATATTTAAGCAATTAGCTCCGATTGACAGTATGCCGCCATCGTTAAACACCAATGCTTGAATAATCAAGGCCGTTGATACCCCCAGGCAAGCTGCCCAGGGGCCCAACAAAATTGCCAGCAAAACGGCTCCCACCGCATGCGCAGAACTCCCTCCCGGAATCGGCAGATTAAACATCATTATAGTGAAAGAAAAGGCAGCGCCCACAGCCAGTACGGGCACCTCCCTTTTCTTCATAGTCTGTTGTACCTTCTTTACCGCTATGCCCCATACCGGCACCATTACTGCCAGCAATGGAATCGCCGTCTGCGGAGCCAGATAACCATCTGGAATATGCATGTAATTACCTCCCTATAATTTCATAATGAACTAGCCATTGTTTGTAAAGATCAAATGACAAAAAAGCCACAAAGATATGGGGCTTTCGAGCCCACTACCTTCATGGCATTATTATCGCTGATTAAACTATGTGTAAACCCTGATCTATCCTCTCGAGCGCACCTTCATGGTGCATTTTTGCAGGAGAAACGATCGCTTATTATTATAATATTTTCTCGCCCTAAAAGGAATTAAAAACTTTTCACCAAGGTAAAGGTACTGATCAAATCGCCCTCGCTGACCGAAAACAGGTAATTGCCACGAGAAGTTAAAAACAGCCGGGCTTTGCCTTCTTCATTGGTGACCATACGATGGGGATAGTCTTTCTGTTGGGTGCCGGCAAAGGTCGCCCTTACTTCAACCCCGACCAGAGGCTGGCCATGCTGCAAGACCTTGATCTCGTAACTCTCTCCCATGCGGGCATGACTATAATCGGTCGGGAATATTTCTAATTCCAGGCCGGCCGGTTTGAGACCATGATGGTGATGGTGCCCTACCTCTACCAGTACGCTGGCCAGACGCCGGGAACTGCCCTCACTTTCCTCCGCCCATACCTGCAACAAGCCGTCATTCTCACCACCCAGTACCAATTCATATGAACCGTGGTGATCGTGAATGTTGAGCTCCCTGGTTCCTTCAGAACTGACAACAAAGGCCTTGAGCCCAGCAAAGGCAGTATCCGGACCCGGTTTCATGTTATAGCCTTTGAACAGCTTCAGGGTCACCTGTTCGCCTTCATGAAAATGTCCGTGATCGGTGGAAGGTTCCAGCCATAGTTCTTCATGTACCGGATGGGATTCCTCGCGAATCTCTTCCAGTACCACCCGGTGGTGCACCAGTTCCATCTCCCGGATGCGCGCTTTGACTACCTTGCGTTCACCGAAGATGTTTTCCATAAAAATGGACTGATCCTCTCCTGGAACGATGCGGTCTACCTTCTCCATGAGGAGTTCTTCCCCTGATACCCGATTAATATAGACATTGGCTTCACACATGACAATACCTCCTATTTGAGCTGGCATTCGGGACACAGGATCTGTCCATCCCGGGAACTGGCCCGGGTCTCCATGACCCCTTCTCCACAGGAATCGCAGCGCACAGTTTTTCTTATGCTCGCTCGCTGGGGAAGCTCCACCACTACCTCCTGCCAGGCAAACAGGTCTTCCGCCGGCATGCTCATGATCTTTTCAAATATTTCTCCGATCAGAGTCTCCTTCTCCCCAGCCTCTTCGTCCGTTAGGATCGGTTTCCCACCGAGTTCGCGAAACCTCTCACTGGCTGGTCCCGCGGTGGAGCCAAACTTCTGAGCGATACGCAAGGCGCGGCCGCTGTCGCGACTGATAATGGTATAGACATTCTTGCCGTAATCCTTGAACACCAGATTGCCTTTGCCGAAGGTACAACCAAGAATGGATTGAATGGCATCCACACTGCAGTTGTCGTTTTCCACTATGGCAACCAGTTCTTCATCACTGTCCTGCCCTACTTCCAATTGCTTTTGGGCCAATTCCGCGGCTCTGACCCCAATAAGCAAGCCGGGGCAGATATGACCATGAAACTGTATCGCTAGTTCCAGTGGGGGCATGTTTTTACACATTAGTTTTTCCACCCTTCATAAGCAGACACAACTATCGTTTTGCATTAACCAATTCTCTGATCCTACCAACCAGATTATCCACCTGAATAGGTAACGGGTCGTCTCCGGTACCTGTTATTTCAATACCATATCGATTCAAAGGTATCAATACTTTAGTCGCGCGGGAAGAAGCAATAGCCTCGGCCATACGCGGGGTCAATTCCCCGGAATATGAATTGGCTGCGATAATCACTACCGAACCCGCAATAATATCAACTCTGGGAACACTGTATACTACCGCGTTCTCACCAGTTGCACCTTCATTGGCGCCCGCTTTCAACATCAGTGAAGTAGCTATGGCATTGGTTCCCAAACCGATTATTTCGCATCTTTCCCCAATTTCCCGACGCAGCTTCTCTACAATGATTCTTCCTATTCCCCCTCCCTGTCCATCTACTACTGCAATTCTCAATCCATCTCCTCCGTTCCGTGTCTGCCTGTCGAATCTCGACCGTACTTCCATCTGCGCAACAGAAAAACCGGTTTCCAATGCCGTTCAGAAAATCTCGATCCTAAACTGTTAACTGGAAGTTGGCTGGGAACATACTACAGGCTTGACAGACTTAACCCGTGCTGGGACCTTCATAGTCCCTTTCTTGCTGGCTATTTTACACCTTACGGTAGGATACTGCAATCATTGTTACTCATCATCGGTATCCAGCAAGCCAAATTGATAAAACAATACGAATCATGGTCCCAAGTTCCTTGAAAGTTTCGAATTAATTATGTACCATTATTATAAGAAACATTTGCTTACTTATTCCAGTGGGGGTATGGTGTGGTATGTTATCCAATCCAATCCCTGAAATCTTATAGTTATATTTCTGTTGGAGGAGTTTATTATGGATTTTACTGCTGCAATTGTTAAGGAAGGAGATACCACCTGCGTAGTCGTGATCGTTATTAAAGAGGTGGTAAACAACAAACATGATTCCGAAGAAGCCCTTCGTTTATTCAGCAAGTTCTTTCCACTGATGACTGTCGTTTTAATGGCCCAGGATCACAGAGGAGACGGTATTTTTTACGGTCCGCCCGAGTTGGTCCGGGTTCTTTCCAAAACCAAGGTGGAGCACTTCCCATGGAAACAATATTCCGTCAAAGATTAGCCTTTCTTTCTGAAATACTGGTCTCCTTAAAGCCTATGTTTCAATTACCCTTGTGGGAGGATAAAATAAATGCAATTCGATGAACGTTTGAAATATCTGCGCAATGAAAAGGGCCTGAGTGAAAAAGAACTGGCTGAAGAATTGGAGACCACTGAAACCACCATAAGACTGCTGGAAAAACGTAAAATGGACGTCAATCTGGATTTGTTAGAAAAGATGGCGGATTTCTTTGGAGTATCCACCAAACTGTTATTAGGCACCGTCTTTGAGAATCTCGAGCCAGAAGAGGCTATAAAAAGCTATCGTCTGGTACAGGAGCTGGAAACTGTCAGAAAAGATGAAAAAGCCAGAACCACCAGCATGACTCCCCCTCCTGCGCCCCCTGCTCAACGTGAACCGGAACCCCAACGAGCAATACAAGCACGTCCTGAGCATAATAGCCTGTATGCCTCAAACGTAGCAGTTTATCGCACTCTCTCCGGGACCAATCCAGAAGAGTGGAGTAAATATATCGAAGACTATTGGCCAATAAACGCTTCAATCACAAATATCTATGGAAATGACCTGAACAATTATTTCTATCTCTGGGTGGAAGGAGATCTGATGACCCCTACACTGAAGTCCGGCGAGGTAATGTTGATCAAAAAGCAATCGAATCTGCTGAATAATGAGGTGGGTGTTGTGCTTTGCGACTGGGGAGAAGTGATCGCCGCCCGTATCACCCACACCATAGATAAGGTTGTCATCTACTTTGATAATCAGTCCTACGCCGCCCAGGTATACGATGCCTCGCAATGCCAAGTCCTAGGCAAAGTTTTGTGGAAAACCACCCGCCAGCCAAGATAAAAATCTTGTAATTAACCACTGCTACACACAGATAGCTAAGGATCATCCGAAGATGGTCCTTTTTCTACTGGATACGCAATTTACTCACTTATATTTTTACTGTCTAATCGCTAATACAGCGCCTATCTACTCAACCGTCAGTAAATTGAGGATTTTGCATACTAAAAACCCTTGAAAAAATGGGGATTGTAGAAGATAAAAAAAGGACTTCACCCCCATATTTGCCGAATTTATAAGGTG
>JGI24729J20445_1000809_pt1 | contig 13821 bp, 5 predicted proteins | sample EPASupsiteSAE323_FD_20445 | JGI IMG/M metagenome (IMG submission 20445) | reverse complement strand
ATCAAAAATCCCGCTTTTGCGGGATTTTTGATTTCCCGAAATATATCATATAATTGTATTGTAATCCCAACCCGTGCCGCAAAGGTCGGTTTTTGCACGATCGCGTTAATTAAAAAATGATCATTAATTAAATTAAAAAACATATGTGTTTGAAAAATAAAATAATTTCCGTCGCGTTGTGCGCCATTGCCGCCGTTGCCGGAATGTTTGTTACCGGCACCGACACCGCGCAGGCCGAGAGCTTAACAACAACCAGCACTGCCGGCATGAGCTTGGAGCAAATGCAGCAGCTGATCATGAAGTTGCAAGAACAGATTGCCTACATCATTCAGCTCCTAGTCCAGCAGCAAAAACCCGTTTGCGGCAACGGCGTTTGCGAAACCGCTAAAGGTGAAACTGCCGCTAACTGCCCCAAAGACTGCGGCACCGCCTCGGTCTGCGGCCGCACCGATCTGATTGCCAGCGATGGCGCCCGTTGCACCGCCGCCGGAGGCACGATTAGTTGTCCAAATACTGCTTGTTCCAGCCAAGACACCAATTGTATTGGCGCANAATGTACCTGCAACTGCCCGTCGGCTTGCACCAAAGAAGGAGCTGCTTGCTCATTTTATAAATGCGGCGCCACCGATACTGGCACCGGGACTAGTGCTGATGCTAAATGTATTGGAGGCGGATCAACCTGCTGCGCCGGCCTCACCTGCAAATACGTTTCCAGCGATTCAACTCCGGTTTGCGTAAAAGACGCTACCTGTACCCCCGAAGGCAAAGTTAATTATTTTGGCAGCCCAGCCTGCTGCAACGGCCTTACTAGCGTTACTAACGCTACCCCTTCCGGTGACCTTTGTGCGGCCACCAACAATGGCGCTTCGGTTTGCACCAAATGTGGCAACGGCATCTGCGGTTTGGGAGAGAATAAATGCAACTGCCCGGCTGATTGTGGCCAGATTACCGACAAAGGCAAAGCCAAATGCGTCGCTACCGGCGGCGGTTGGAACTACAGCGATTGTGCTTCCGGATGTGTTTTTAATACCAAATCCGAACGGCTCAACTCTGAAGGCATGGCTTGCGCCGCCGTCTGCCTCAAAGACTATAAATGCGATTGTCCCTCTGGTAAATATTGGGCATCGCGCGAAGAAGGCTGCGTTACTAATTCATGTGCCGGAGAAAATGAAACGATTACCACTTCCAAACCCGAATGCTGTACCGGACTTGAAAGAAAATATGCCTACTATGATGATTGCGCCGTCGGTCAAGACTGCATTGGTACTCTCGGAAGGACTATTTGCATAAAACCAACTACCTGCACCCCCGAAGGCAAAGTAAAAGAAATGAACGGCCCGGTTTGTTGCAGCGGCCTTACCTCGGTTTTAAATTGCGGTGACGACAATACTCTTGGCTGCCCCAATAACGGCAGTGCGCGATGCGTCCGTTGCGGCAACGGCATTTGCGGTCTGGGCGAAAATATACTCAACTGCCCCAAAGATTGTGGCGCCTCAACCTGCGGCGGCGAAAACCAAAGCCGCTACAATTCCGACGGATCGCTTAGGAATTGCTGTGCGGGATTGATTGCGGTCAGCTATGTCGGCGGAAATAGCAACGCCGAACCAGGCACTGCCAGCGCCTACCTTGCGCAGGTATGCACTAAATGCGGCAACGGCATTTGCAGCCAGGGCGAAAATTCTACAAATTGTCCAACCGATTGCTATACAAACAACACAAAATGCACCACCGATTCGGATTGCACCTCCAGTTGTGGGGGATGCTATAACCGCACTTGGGCAATGGCAGTAGATTGTGCCGAATCGCCCACCTATTGGAGGGAAACATTTAGCTGTAAATGCGTAGCCGGCGCCTGTCAAAAATCAACTGCCACTTGTACCGAAACCTGTCGCGCCAAGGGCTATGGGAGCAGTTATTGTAATGCATGGGGCGTAACGCAATATTCTACCCCGGGAAATTGCGGCGCAAACGAATTCAATGCCGGCTGGACTTCCGATTGTACTGCGGCTAACATTGCCGGCGGTGGCCGCGCCTGTTGCTGCGCCAACAATATAACGCCAATAAATACATGTAACAGCAACCTACCATATGGCACCTGCATTGAAACCGGTGGCATTTGGACTTGCAGTAGCTTCACCGGCGCCTGCTCCTGCGGTTGCCCTGCTACTTGTTCCTCGTCTGCCGGCTGCGGTAGCGGATCAACTGTTGTCACCACTCCGCAAAATACTAGCTACTACCAATAAAACTGGATGTAGCAAATCAAAAATCCCGCTTTTGCGGGATTTTTGATTTCCCGAAATATATCATATAATTGTATTGTAATCCCAACCCGTGCCGCAAAGGTCGGTTTTTGCACGATCGCGTTAATTAAAAAATGATCATTAATTAAATTAAAAAACATATGTGTTTGAAAAATAAAATAATTTCCGTCGCGTTGTGCGCCATTGCCGCCGTTGCCGGAATGTTTGTTACCGGCACCGACACCGCGCAGGCCGAGAGCTTAACAACAACCAGCACTGCCGGCATGAGCTTGGAGCAAATGCAGCAGCTGATCATGAAGTTGCAAGAACAGATTGCCTACATCATTCAGCTCCTAGTCCAGCAGCAAAAACCCGTTTGCGGCAACGGCGTTTGCGAAACCGCTAAAGGTGAAACTGCCGCTAACTGCCCCAAAGACTGCGGCACCGCCTCGGTCTGCGGCCGCACCGATCTGATTGCCAGCGATGGCGCCCGTTGCACCGCCGCCGGAGGCACGATTAGTTGTCCAAATACTGCTTGTTCCAGCCAAGACACCAATTGTATTGGCGCAAAATGTACCTGCAACTGCCCGTCGGCTTGCACCAAAGAAGGAGCTGCTTGCTCATTTTATAAATGCGGCGCCACCGATACTGGCACCGGGACTAGTGCTGATGCTAAATGTATTGGAGGCGGATCAACCTGCTGCGCCGGCCTCACCTGCAAATACGTTTCCAGCGATTCAACTCCGGTTTGCGTAAAAGACGCTACCTGTACCCCCGAAGGCAAAGTTAATTATTTTGGCAGCCCAGCCTGCTGCAACGGCCTTACTAGCGTTACTAACGCTACCCCTTCCGGTGACCTTTGTGCGGCCACCAACAATGGCGCTTCGGTTTGCACCAAATGTGGCAACGGCATCTGCGGTTTGGGAGAGAATAAATGCAACTGCCCGGCTGATTGTGGCCAGATTACCGACAAAGGCAAAGCCAAATGCGTCGCTACCGGCGGCGGTTGGAACTACAGCGATTGTGCTTCCGGATGTGTTTTTAATACCAAATCCGAACGGCTCAACTCTGAAGGCATGGCTTGCGCCGCCGTCTGCCTCAAAGACTATAAATGCGATTGTCCCTCTGGTAAATATTGGGCATCGCGCGAAGAAGGCTGCGTTACTAATTCATGTGCCGGAGAAAATGAAACGATTACCACTTCCAAACCCGAATGCTGTACCGGACTTGAAAGAAAATATGCCTACTATGATGATTGCGCCGTCGGTCAAGACTGCATTGGTACTCTCGGAAGGACTATTTGCATAAAACCAACTACCTGCACCCCCGAAGGCAAAGTAAAAGAAATGAACGGCCCGGTTTGTTGCAGCGGCCTTACCTCGGTTTTAAATTGCGGTGACGACAATACTCTTGGCTGCCCCAATAACGGCAGTGCGCGATGCGTCCGTTGCGGCAACGGCATTTGCGGTCTGGGCGAAAATATACTCAACTGCCCCAAAGATTGTGGCGCCTCAACCTGCGGCGGCGAAAACCAAAGCCGCTACAATTCCGACGGATCGCTTAGGAATTGCTGTGCGGGATTGATTGCGGTCAGCTATGTCGGCGGAAATAGCAACGCCGAACCAGGCACTGCCAGCGCCTACCTTGCGCAGGTATGCACTAAATGCGGCAACGGCATTTGCAGCCAGGGCGAAAATTCTACAAATTGTCCAACCGATTGCTATACAAACAACACAAAATGCACCACCGATTCGGATTGCACCTCCAGTTGTGGGGGATGCTATAACCGCACTTGGGCAATGGCAGTAGATTGTGCCGAATCGCCCACCTATTGGAGGGAAACATTTAGCTGTAAATGCGTAGCCGGCGCCTGTCAAAAATCAACTGCCACTTGTACCGAAACCTGTCGCGCCAAGGGCTATGGGAGCAGTTATTGTAATGCATGGGGCGTAACGCAATATTCTACCCCGGGAAATTGCGGCGCAAACGAATTCAATGCCGGCTGGACTTCCGATTGTACTGCGGCTAACATTGCCGGCGGTGGCCGCGCCTGTTGCTGCGCCAACAATATAACGCCAATAAATACATGTAACAGCAACCTACCATATGGCACCTGCATTGAAACCGGTGGCATTTGGACTTGCAGTAGCTTCACCGGCGCCTGCTCCTGCGGTTGCCCTGCTACTTGTTCCTCGTCTGCCGGCTGCGGTAGCGGATCAACTGTTGTCACCACTCCGCAAAATACTAGCTACTACCAATAAAACTGGATGTAGCAAATCAAAAATCCCGCTTTTGCGGGATTTTTGATTTCCCGAAATATATCATATAATTGTATTGTAATCCCAACCCGTGCCGCAAAGGTCGGTTTTTGCACGATTAGATCAATTACTTAAATAATCATCAATTACTTAAATAAAAAGTTAAAACATATGTGTTTAAAAAATAAAATAATTTCCGTCGCGTTGTGCGCCATTGCCGCCATTGCCGGAATGTTTGTTGCCGGCACCGACACCGCGCAGGCCGAGAACTTAACAACAACCAGCGCTGCCGGCATGAGCTTGGAGCAAATGCAGCAGCTGATCATGAAGTTGCAAGAACAAATTGCCTACATCATCCAGCTCCTAGTCCAGCAGCAAAAGCCCGTTTGCGGCAACGGCGTTTGCGAAACCGCTAAAGGTGAAACTGCCGCTAGTTGTCCCAAAGATTGCGGCACCGCCTCGGTCTGCGGCCGCACCGACCTGCTTGCCAGTGATATTAGCCGTTGTACTGCCGCCGGCGGCACGATCAAATGCTACGAGACTCCCTGCACCGCCCCTGCCGGCAGCAGTTGTATCGGTACAAAATGCACTTGCGATTGCAATTCCTGCGCCAAAGAAGGTGAAGTTTTCCCAGGCAATACCCGCGATTGCTGTTCCGGCTTGGAAAAAGTATACAGCAACATGCAACCGGCTTGCCAAGTCGGCACCGTATGTTCGAACCAAACCAATTACACCTGCCGCAAAGCGGAAACCCGCACTACCACCCCTATCTGCGACCAAAATTGCAAGAATAAAGGTTTTGCCGGCAGTTATTGCAGTACCTACGGCACCGGCCCGTTCACTGTTGGTTCCGACATTCCCGAACGCTGCTCCGCCGGCGGCACGGAATTTGGAATAACGAACGATTGTAACGGCAATGGCATCTTTGACGCCTCGCGCACCTGCTGCTGCGCCGCGATTACCTACCCGGTTTGCGGCAATGCCAATTGCGAATACGGCGAAGGCATGGGTAACTGCCCGAAAGATTGCACTCCATCCAATTGCGGCAAGGAAGGCGAAACCATTACCGAATCAAGCGGCCGCGTTTGCTGCTACGGGCTTGAACAAGTCGCGGGACCGACTGAATGCAATTGGACCAGCGGAAGTTTAAGACTTTGCGCCCCGCCCACTTCCTGGACTTGCGCTAAGAAAACCGTGTGTGGCAACAATACCTGCGAATCCGGAGAAAACTACTCCACTTGTCCTGCGGACTGCGGCCAAATTTCCGATAATGGCAAGAGCAAATGCGTTACTACCGGCGGCACTTGGAAATATCTCGAATGCATGAGCGGCTGCGGCATTCCATCTACAAGAACAGAAAGGCTTCAAATTAGAGGAATGGGTTGTCCGGCAGTTTGCATCCAAGGAACCGGATGCGCGTGCCCCTCAGGAAAATACTGGGCATCGCGCGAAGAAGGCTGCATTAACCAAGAGCCGGTTGTTTCCTGCTTGGGCGAAGGTGCTATCAAGGAATTTGGGACCAGCGATACCGTTGATTGTTGTTCCGGCCTTTCCCGCATCAGTTATTGTAACGAGTCCGGTGAATGCAAGAACGCGACCATTTGCACCGCCAAGTGCGGCAACGGCATCTGCGGCGATCGGGAAAATAAATATAATTGCCCCGCCGATTGCAACCGCACCCCGGTTTGCGGCAACGGCATTTGCGAAACCAACGAAGCTACTGTTATCGGCGATCCAAGCTACTATGGCACCTGTCCCAGCGACTGCGGCAACAGCACTGGAGACTACGTGATCGGCATCCAAACCGGCACTTGCTGCGCCTGTCCCAAGAAAATCCTGCGCAGCCAGATCGGCACTAACGGTTGGGTCGCCTACGAAAGAGGCGCGGATTATTCCACCCTGCGGCCCGGCAATTGCCAATACGTATCTTGCGCGCCCTGCGAAATGGCATATTAACAGAGAATTTGTTCGCAATATTAAAACCCGGCCCAAAGGCCGGGTTTTAATATTGTTTATAAAAATATAACAATTGCTATTCGATTTGAAAAAACATAAAATATAACCAGAAGAAAAACCAACCGCGCCATAAAGGTCGATTTTTTATGGTTGGATATTTAATTGATCATAATTTAAAAAAATTTCAAATAACATGCAATTTAAAAAAAATATTATTGCCGGCGGCCTTTGTGCCATCATTGCGGTTGCGGGATTGTTTGCGGCCGGCGCCAATACGGTCCAAGCCGAGAATCTCGCCACTGCCAGTACCGCTGGCTTGAGCTTGGATCAACTTCAGCAAATGATCGTCAAACTCCAGGAACAAATCGCCTATATCATCCAGATATTATCCCAGCAAAAACCTGTTTGCGGCAATAATATCTGCGAAACCGCTAAAGGCGAAACCGCAAGCAGCTGCGCCCAAGATTGCAACATAAATAATTGCATCAAGGAAGGCGGTGAAATTTCCAGTGGCCAAATATGTTGTGCCGGCCTGGAAAGAACCACGGTTGGCACGGGTGGCTGTACCACCGCCAATAACTCCGATGGTACCGGAGTCACTACTTGTGTCGACGGCGTTAAATATGCTTGCCGCAAACCAATTTCTATTTGTGCCAAAGAAGGAGAATATTTCTGGTCAGGTAAAGAATGTTGCGCCGGACTGATCAAAACAAAACGCACCCCCTCCTGCGATAGCGGATTAAACTGCATTACAGCCGAAATGTACACATGCGCTAAGCCGACTACCGACTGCGCCAAGGAAGGAGAGCTGATTCCCGCGCCATGGACAACTGAAACCAATACTTCGACTGCCGGATCACTCCCGATATCTAAAAAAACCTGCTGCGCCGGATTAACCGCCTACACAAACGGCGCCAACGAAAACGTGCAAAACGGCACCTGTGTAAGAAACCCGTACACCGTCATGAACACATCTTATTTGTGTGTTAAATGCGGTGATGGCATTTGCAATACCGCTACTGGAGAAAATATTTGTAGCTGCCCAACCGACTGCGGTAATAAAAAACCAACCTGTACCGACAGCGACAACGGGACTAATTATTATGTTGCCGGCAAACTAACCGAAATTAGTCAATATACCGGCTGGACCGCCAATTCTTATCCCGACATGTGCGTAACCGATGTTACCGGAGCTAATCTTGCCGAAGCAATCTGCGAAAAACGTAGCGACGGATATTATTACGGATCGCAAAAATACTACAATTGCCCCAATGGGTGTAAAGACGGTGCCTGCCTCAAAGATGCGTTGCCCGTTTGCGGCAACAATATCTGCGAAAACAGCGAAACTGCCGTCAGCTGCCCGGCCGATTGTGCGGTATACGGCAATCAATGCGGGGTCAAATTCGGCACCCAAATTACCGACCAGCAAAAGAAAGCCTGCGTTGACTCGGGAGGCAGCATCAACACTTACGGCTCCAATGAAGGTACCACATATTATTGCAAATGTTGTACCGATTCTGATGGCGGCTTGAATTATTATAAAAAAGGTATTTTGACGACAGTGGGTGACGGCAACGGTACGTACTACGACCTCTGTAGCACCGCCAATGCCAATATCGTTAAGGAATGGTCTTGTGGCAGCAGCAATAACCCAACCCCAACCGAATTTACATGCCCCAATGGCTGCAAGGATGGCGCCTGCGTTGCTGATCTTACATGCACCAATGAATGCTCATCGGCGAGTTCCAAGCAATGCGACGGTGCCGGTTTCTTCAAAACATGCGGTAATTACGATGCCGACAATTGCCTCGAATGGTCAGCTGTAACCGCCTGTACCAACGGCCAAATTTGCTCCTCCGGAACCTGCGTAAACATTTGCGGCAACGACGTGTGCGAAAACTATAAAGGCGAAACTGCCATTAGCTGCCCGGCCGATTGCGAAACCGATGCAACCTTCACACCTATCAGTATTGCAACTTCTTCTACCCAACCTACAAGCGCTTCGCCATCAACCCTGTCGGGTACATTTAATATTCAAGTTGCCGCGAAAAATGGTGACGTTTATCTGCCTCGGAGCGGCGCATTTACCGTGGCCGCGCTCAAAGACAATGAAACCGATTTGTCAAACAATCATCTCGGAACCGTCTATAGCCAACCAACAGGCGCGATTATTGTCGGAAATTCTTACAAGATCGCACAAGATACTACGGTAACATTCTCGGCTAAGGCAACTTTGAGCACTACTGCTGCGGGTTACTACCGCCTGCAAATGGCAATCATTAGTTGGTCGACTCTGGATGGCGGCGGCTACACCAATTGGAAACCAACCCTTCCTGATATTTGGAGCGGCCAAAAAGTTTACCTTAACGGGCCCAGTGGCATTTCCGAACTCATCCCTAATGCTGCCGATGTGCCTTCCTGCACCACTAATACCGGCGAAGTAAGACTCACTACCGGCACCAGTAACTATGCCAACTGGTTTATCTGGAATGGCTGCGCCAAATGGAAACAATACAATATCGCCAGCTCTGCTTCCGGTCTGCCCCAACCATTGGTTCTGAATGCCTATACTGACAGTTGTGCCAGTTGCGTTTGTAAATACCCCAATTTTACCGTTTCCGAATATGTAAATGGAAATTGGACAACGGTTGCAAACAAAAGCAGTAGCTCTGCCCGTAATTACTACTTCCAACCTAGCTCGGGTGCAAGCATGGTTAAAATAACTGCATCAAGCTGTTTCTATTTAAAAGTTTACCAAGGGAGCAAAGATGCATTATCGCAAAAATTCCCCGACATGGCTGGATTATAGTAAAAAACTGAAATATAAAAACAAAAAACCCTTAACACGGGTTTTTTGTTTTATGAAAAATCGCATATAATGAATACATAACATTAAACCATTATTATAAAACGCCCAATCGGCAAAATTAAAACCTATGAATTTAAAAAATAAAATAATATCCGTCACGTTGTGCGCCATTGCCGCCGTTGCCGGAGTGTTTTTTGCCAGCACCAACACCGTGCAGGCCAAACTTAACAACAACCAGCACTGCCGGCATGAGCCTGGAGCAAATGCAGCAGCTGATCATGAAGTTGCAAGAACAAATTGCCTATATCATCCAGCTCTTAGTCCAGCAGCAAAAACCCGTTTGCGGCAACGGCGTTTGCGAAACTGCTAAAGGCGAAACCGCAACCAGTTGCGTAACGGATTGCCAAACAATAACCCAAGATATTACCGAACTGATTCCCATCCAAGCCGATGTCGCGACTTGCACTTCAAATACCGGACAAATATATAAAACTACCGGAACCGCCGACTATGCAAAATGGTTCATATGGAACGGCTGCACCAAGCAAAAAACCTACAACCTCACCGCATTTGATACCCGGCCATTAATCCTTAATGCTTACGGCGACACTTGTCCGAATTGCGTCTGCCGATATCCAAATTTTACCGTTTACGAAAATCGGGGCGGCGCGTGGTTTAAAGTTGCCAGTGTCAACCTCTCTACCGCTTCGAGTCTTAATCGGAATTATTTGTATTACCCCGGATCAAATATCATAAAAATCGAAGCCCAAAGCTGTTTTTACCAGAGGATTTTTCAAGGAACCGAACCCGCTTTAAGACAAAAGTTCGCTTCTTTAGAAAAACTGCCACTCATACCAGTAACCCAAGTCTGTGGTAACGGCTTCTGCGAAAGTAACGAAACCTCGGCCAACTGCCCGGCAGATTGTCAAAAAATCACAACCTGCAAAAATCTTTGGTGGACCGACAATACGAGTAAAATCTGCCAACAAAAACAATTTTGCGACAATTACGCGTATTTAGGGTTAAAAACCTATGATACCCAATCGGCTTGCCAAACTACACTTGACGCGACTTGCAGCAAAGAATGTGTTGCAAAGGGCTACGCACTAGGTGGCAACTATTGCGTCGCTAATGAATCTGGGATCCTGGAAGTATGTTGCTGTTCCGGATCAAGATCAGTATGCGGCAACAATATCTGCGAAAACAGCGAAACTGCCGTCAGCTGCCCGGCCGATTGTGCGGTTGGCAATCAATGCGGGGTTAAATTCGGCACCCAAGCTACCGACCAGCAAAAAAAAGCTTGCACCGACTCCGGCGGCAGCGTTAACACTTACGGCTCCAATGAAGGTACCATCTATTATTGCAAATGTTGTACCGATTCTGATGGCGGACTGAATTACTATCAAAAAGGTACTCTGGTAACTGTGGGTGATGGTAATGGCGCGTATTATGATCTCTGTAGCGCCACCAATGCCAATATCGTTAAGGAATGGTCTTGTGGCAGCAACAATAACCCAATCCCAACCGAGTTTACATGCCCCAACGGCTGCAAAGACGGTGCTTGCATCACCAACCTAAGCATTGCCCCATGTTCATCCGATTATCCATACGGTGGCGGTGCCTGCATGCCAATGGCCGGAAAACCTGTGATATATTTCTATCCGCAAAAAATTCAAACCGTCAACGTCAAGCTGGACATTGATGGCAAATTAATTGCCGATTATCCAAGCTACGACCCTGTTAATGGCTGGAATGTTACTGCTTACCCTAGTGGATACCTTATCAACCACGCCGACAATAAAGAATACAGCTATCTTTTCTGGGAAGCCAGTGATTTTGGCGCCAACTACGATATGTCGCAAGGATTTGTAGTTAAAGGATCGCAAACCAAGGAATTCCTGCAAACAATCCTGCCTAAAATCGGGTTAATACCCAAGGAATATAACGAGTTTATCGTCTATTGGTATCCCAAAATGAAAGATAATCCGTACAATATCATCCATTTCGCAGCCGAAGAATACGCCTCAAGGGCAAAACTGACAATCACCCCGCAACCGGACTCGCTCCTGCGCGTCTTCATGATATTCAAATCATCGCCAGTATGGGTACCAACCACGCCGCAGGCATTCCCGGTATTCGAACGAAAAGGTTTTACGGTTGTTGAATGGGGAGGAAGTGAAATTAAGTAGCATCCGCATCTTGCATAACCGCCAGATTCCCCTGGCGGTTTTTTAAACTGTACCTATTGCGCATTGATTGAACATCAAAACATATTGTATAATGGATTTAAACAATAAATTTTAACCCAATGCCGTAAAGGTCGGTTCGCACTGGATTAAATTTTGCTTATAATCAATAATCATAAATATTAAAAAATATGAGTCTTAAGAATAAAGCAATCTCTACCGCGCTCTGCGCCATTGTAGCCACGGCCGGATTTTTTGCCAATCACACCAGCACTGTGCATGCTGAAGACCTAGCCACAGCCGGCACCGCCGGCATGAGCCTGGAACAAATGCAGCAGTTGATCGTTAAACTGCAAGAACAAATCACCTACATCATCCAACTGTTGCTTCAACAGCAAAAACCTGTTTGCGGCAACGGTGCCTGCGAAACCGCAAAAGGTGAAACTGCGGCCGGTTGCGCCCAAGATTGCAATATCACCGCCTGCGCCAAAGAAAACGAAACGATTGATACCAGCGGCAAGAAATGCTGCACGGGACTGATTGCCCAAAGTGCCTGCGGCAACCAAGGGAGCGGTGCCGAGACATGCCTTGCCGATTCATGGAAATGCGTCCGTCCGTCAGAATGCAAAACCATTGCAAATTTAGGCGGCACGCTCAATTACGCTCCATCAATAATTGGTTTCAATGGTAAACTGTACGTTGCCGGAACCGGTAGCGACAACGCGCTCTGGATTTACGAATACTCCCCCACCAATTCAGCCGAGAACAAAGTTTGGTATTCCCAAGGAGGAGTTTTAAAATCCGGCACCAGAATAAGTGCCATATCGAGCTCAGCGACATCCATATTAACGTTCCAGGGAATCGGCAGCGACAGCCAGCTCTGGTCCAAAAAATACAGCACAACCGCCGGTTGGGCTGATTGGGTACTTACCTCAACTTATTCGACCGATAGCGCCGCTGAATTTGTTGCCGGCCCATATGAAACAAAGCTGTCCGCCAGCACGGCTGATCCCACCTACGGAATTACCTACAAAGCCGTAATCAACAACGATAAATCAGCCTCGATCATCGCTTGCACCAATTCATCAGCCTGCGCCAAAGAAGGAGAGAATATCTACCTGTGGCAACCACAAATATACGGAAGTTCCGGAACGCCAGCAACCGCTCCGCGGGTTTGTTGTGCGGGTCTTACGGCTTATGGGGGTGCCAATGAAAAAGTGATCGACGGGAAATGTATCAGAAACCAATACGCCGTCATGAATACAACCCAGACGTGCATCAAATGTGGCGACGGCGTTTGCAACTCTTCTGCCGGAGAAAATGTTTGCAGCTGCTCTCGTGATTGTAGTGGTACTGGCACCTGCGTTACGGAAGGCAATACCGCCTCCAGCGCCGATAACCAATTTACCGGATGCTGTGCCAACCTTCAACAAAACTGGGTCAATGTTGGCCCAACTACGCCCAAATACAATTGCACCAAGTGCGGCGACGGCAAATGCGATTTTGGCGAAAATAATAAAAACTGCGCCAAAGATTGTTTTTGCGGCGACGGCAAATGTGACCCCTATGAAACCGATACTTCTTGCAGCCAAGATTGCGCCAGCACCTGCAAAAAAATCGGGGAATCGGTAAATAGCATGTCGGCCCAATGCTGCTCGGGACTAACGATCGCAACTAACTGCGTAAGATTGGCAAGCACCGGCAATTGCGAGCCAATTACTGGCTGCAGTGGCGGGACATGTATTAATTGCGGTGACGGCATTTGTAGTGCCGGAGAAAATAAATGCAATTGCGCCAAAGATTGTGACCCAACATTAACCGAGTATTCCAAAGTTTTTTCCGCAACTTTCACCGAACTCACCAAACTGCACGGCAACTGCACCGCCAACAAAGCGGTTAGCGATGCGTGCAGCGCCGCAATCAACCGATATTGCGCTGCCAAGGGCTACGTCACCGGCTTTGGTGCTGTGGAACACTATGGCGATAATCTCCAGCTAGTTTGCCTTACGAAAGACGCTGTAACCACAATGAACGTCAGTTTTGATGAACTTGCCAAACAACACCGCGGCTGCACTGAATCATATGCCGTCAGTGACAGTTGTTACGCCGCAATCAACCGTTATTGTAGCGCCAAAGGCTACGCCAGCGGGTTTGGGGCTGTGGAACATTCGAACGGAAACGCCACGATCGCTTGCGTCAATACTTCGGCAGCATCAAAAACAAGCGTAGCATATACAAACCTCACCGCGATTCATAGTAATTGCACCGAGAACGCTGCCGTCAGTGACAGTTGTTACGCCGCAATCAACCGTTATTGTAGCGCCAAAGGCTACGCCAGCGGGTTTGGGGCTGTGGAACATTCGAACGGAAAC
>JGI24729J20445_1000805_pt1 | contig 13904 bp, 1 predicted proteins | sample EPASupsiteSAE323_FD_20445 | JGI IMG/M metagenome (IMG submission 20445) | reverse complement strand
CGACATGCCATGGCGGGTCCAGGTCTCGGCATTTTCCGGGTCCAGGTCGAGCCCCCGTTCATATGCACTCTGTGCTTCGGTATATTTCCCGAGATCGTAATACGCGTTGCCTTTTCCGATCCAGGCTCCAACCTGGGTAGCGTCATATTCAAGGGCCTTGTCGAATGCTTCGATGGCGTCCCGGTACATCCCGAGATCGGCAAGAGCAATTCCCTTGTGGGAAAATACCTCCGGACGGTGATCGAGTTCAAGAGCCTTATCAAAGGTCTGGATTGCATCCCGGTATTGTTCCAGTGCCGTGTAGGCAAGGCCCTTGGCGTCGTACAGGGCAGAAGATGATGGATTGAATTCCAGCGCCCGGTTATAGGTCGTTATCGCAGTATCATAATTGCCCTGCTCGTGCAGGGTTTTTCCTTTCCAGAACAATGCCTGGTGGCAGGAAGGATTGATCTCGATTGCGTGATCAAACGCGGTTATTGCATTGTCGAACATACCCAGCGCAAAGAGCGCCCGGCCTTTTTCATAGAATGCATCAGCAGATCCCGGGTTGATGGCAAGAACCTGATCAAACGAACTGATGGCCTCTTTGAGTTTCCGGGTATGGATAAATGCCCGGCCCCGCTCGAAAATCGAGTCCTGGTACTCCGGGGCAATCTCGAGGGCGTTTGAGAATGCTGCGATTGCATCGTCGAACCTGCCGGTCCCGGCAAGTGCGACGCCCTTATGGTGATATGCCTCGGAATACCGCATATTAACTGAAAGGGCACGGTCAAACGAGGCTATGGCGTCGTCAAATTTCTCCTGTTTCAGCAGGGCAAGCCCGCGGTAGTAATACGCCTCGGCAAACTCGGGGTTGCAGGAGATTGCGCGATCAATTGCATCTATCGCATTTTCAAACCGCCCGAGATGTATCAACGCCACTCCCCGGTACAGGTAGGGGGTTGCATAACCGGGATCGAGCGAGACTGCCTGGTCATAGGATTCGAGCGCTGCTTCATAATCGCCGAGGTTTGCACTGGCAATTCCTTTATAGAGCCATGCTTCGGAATACTCATTCTTAAGGGCAAGTGCCCGATCGAATACCGTGATGGCCTCGTGGCTCATGGATAAGCCAAGGAATGCCCGGCCTTTCTGGTATAATGCTTCGGCACAATTCGGTCGGTTCATGAGCGCAGCATCAAAATTCTTGATGGCATCGTGGTACTTGCCGAGCCGCATATTGGATATGCCGAGATAGTAATGGGTAACAGCATCCTTTGGATCGATTCCAAGTGCCTTTTTGAAATACCCCGTTGATTCGAGATCTTTTCCAAGAGCAGAAACTGCCATGCCCTTACCGGTCCAGAGCGATGCAAGATTCGGGCGGATCTTCAATGCCTGTTCAAAGGAGAGGACTGCATCGTCGAACCGGGCGAGTTTTGTCTGGGCAAGACCTTTCTGGTACAGGGCATCGACATTCTTCGGCTGGAGATTGAGCGCATACTCAAAGGATATGACTGCTTCCTTGAGCATCCCGAGCGCAGAAAGTGCCCGGCCCTTGTCATAGTATGCAGCCCCATAATCCGGCCTGATCTCGATTGACTTGTTAAATGCCTCGATAGCATCATCATACCCGGCAAGAGCATACAGTGCCCGGCCTTTCAGGTACCATGCTTCCGCGTTCGTTGGATCGATGGTAAGGGATTTGACATATGCTTCGATTGCATCATTATGCCTCCCCAGCAGTTCGAGCATATTGCCCCGTTGTAACAGGGCATCGATCGAGAGCGGGGAATCAACCAGGACCTGATCGAACGCTTCGATTGCATCGGTAAGCCGGTCCGTTGCAGCAAGGGAGCGTCCCATTGCATAATATGCCTGCGTGTTTTCGGAATTGAGATCCAGGTTTTTGCGGAATGCAACAATTGCATCATCGTGCCTGCCAAGATTTGCAAGTGCCAGCCCCTTGTGATAATAGACCTCCGCGTAATTCCCGTCGAGCTCGGTGACTTTATCAAACGTTTTCACGGCTTCCCGGTACATGCTGAGCGATGCCAGGGCACATCCTTTGTCAAACAATGCCTCGGTAAACGAGGGATCGATCTCGAGGGCACGGTCGAATACCTTGACCGCTTCTTCAAACCTGCCGATCCGTGCAAGTGCCTTACCCTTGAAATGCAGGGTCGGTGCATGCAGGGGTTCGGCAGCAAGGGCAAGATTATAGGCAGCAATAGCATCCCGGGCATTATCCAGAATGTCAAGGCACCGGGCCCGTTCATACAGTGCATCGAAATAATCCGGCCGTATCTCAATTGCATGATCAAACGATCCAATTGCCTCATCGTATCGCATGGTCTTTTCAAGTGCCAATCCCTGCTCGTACCAGGCTTTGTCATTTTCCGGGGTTATCGTGAGAAGCTGGACATACGCATCCACGGCTTCAGCATCCCGTCCGAGAATCAGGAGTGACGAAGCATAATGGTACATCGCTTCGGCGTTGCCCGGTTCATGGGCCAGCGATGCAGTAAATGCTTCGATTGCATCCTCGTACCGGGCAAGGTTGTACAATGAGAGACCTTTTTCGTGGAGTGCCTGTGCGTGTTCCGGATCCCGTTCAATCACTTCATCAAAGGATGAAACGGCATCAGTATAGCTGCCAAGTTTGTAATATTCCCGTGCCCGTTCCAGGTAGATAACCGGATCATCCGGCCGGAACCGGATCGCGTGATCGAACGATTCAATGGCATCATGTGATCTTCCGAGAATGGCAAGAACCAGGCCTTTCTGGTACCATATATCCGGGTTTTCATCGTTCAGCCGGATTGCCGTATCGAATGCATCAACTGCATCGTCATACCGCCCGAGACTGATCAGGGAAAGACCCCGTAAATAGGGGGGTTCGAACCGGTTGGAAAGGACATTTCCTGCATCCTTAAGGGCACGTTCTGCTTCGTCATGACGTTCGAGATGGGAGAGTGCCATTCCTTTCTCAAAGAGGATATCGCCATTATGCGGATCGCCCCCAAGCACCTTGTCGAAAAGACGAACCGCTTTTTCAAACCGGTTGACCCGGGAGAGTGCTTTTCCTTCAGCAGCAAGAATGGCATTATTGTCGGGGTCTCCATCGCGTGCCTTTTCAAATGAATCAATTGCATCGTCATCTTTTCCGAGCTGCTCAAGGCTCCGGGCCCGGAGTGCCCAGGCTTCGGAACGATGGGAATCGAGTTCCAGCATATGGTCAAGAGCATGAATGGCCTCATCATAGCGCCCGAGTTTTTCAAGGACAATTCCCTCATTGAGGTATCCCTCTTCAAACCCTTCATCCAGAGCAACCGACCGGGTATATGCAGCAAGGGCCTCGTCATACCGTTCAAGTGCGGCAAATGCATGACCCAGGGCAAACTGGCCGTCCCTTTTTTCTGCGTCAAGCTCAAGGGCGGTTAACAGTTCATCGATGGCTTCTTCATACCGGCCCAGGCCCGAAAGGGTAAGGCCCCGGGCAAACCGTGGATTGTAATTGGTTGCATCGAGTTCGATTGCATGATCAAAGGCAGCAACCGCCTCCTGCATCTGGTCAAGTTCGACATGACATAATCCTTTTTTATACCATGCATCCCCGATCTTCCGGTCCTGGCTAAGGGCAGTATCCATCGCATTGAGGGCATCCCGGTATTGCCCGAGATTAAAGAGACTGATCCCCCGGTTATAATGAGCCCGGGTAAATCCGTCTTCAAGAGCAATCGCTGCATCGAACGCTGTTATGGCATCCTTATGCTGCCCAAGCCGCTCAAGAACGAGACCTTTTTCGAAAAAGGCCGATGCGAAATACGGATCGATTGCCGACGTGTTTTCAAAAGCCTGGATTGCATCGCGGTCACGGCCAAGACGGGCAAGAGCAAGACCCTTGTCATACCAGGCATTCGAGAACTTCCGGTTGATTTTGATTGCCTTGTCAAAAGATACAACGGCTTCTTCATACCGGCCCAGTTCACTGAGTGCCAGGGCATGGTCATACCACCCGTTTGCATACCCGGGTTTCTGCCCGAGAGCTTTTTCAAGGGCATCAACCGCCGGTTCGAACTGGCCGGTGGATAACAAGGCACTGCCTTTCTTGAACCATGCATCTGTGCAAGCCGGATCAAGAGAAAGAACCTGATCGATGACCCCGATTGCGTCGTTGGGTTTTCCAAGTTCAATCAGGCATACCCCTTTGCGGTAAAGAGCAGCCGGGTTATCCGGCGCCAGGGTGATCGCTTGTTCAAATGATTCGAGCGCATCTTCAGCACGACCCAGTTCAAAAAGAACTTTGCCCCGGAGAATCCAGAGTTCTGCATTCGTGCTGTCGATATTCCGGGAGGTTTCAAGATCGTCAAGCGATTCCTCAAAACGCAGAAGTTTCGACCGTGCCAGAGCCCGCTGGAAATACACATCTGCCCGGCCCGGTTCGAGTTCTTTCATGGTGTCGAATACATCTAACGCCTCAGAATATTTTTTGAGATGCATTAAGGAGATACCGGACTGGTAGACTGCATCATGAAGAGCGGGATCATGGATCAGGGCCTGCCTGAATGATCGGATGGCTTTCTCGTATTTTCCGGTCGCATTCAGGACAAGTCCTCTCCGGTAATGGGCCTGTGCATGTTCAGGACAGGCTTCAAGGGTATAATCAAACGCTTTTAGTGCTTCGGGATACTTTTTGAGACGGGCCAGTACGAATCCCCTGCCATACGAGGCTTCATAATCGCCGGGATCTGTCTGGAGGGCACGATCATAAGCATCTACCGATTCTTCGTCACGGCCAAGACTTGAAAGGGCAAGACCTTTTCCGTACGCGGCAAACGGGGCACCGGGTTCAAGATCGAGCGTCCGTTCAAATGCCAGCACTGCTGCCATGAAATCCTCAAGCGCAAGCTGGGTTTTTCCTTTGGCAAGCCATGCAGCCGGATCATCCGGCTTATGTTCGAGCGAACGGTCAAGTGCCAGGAGTGCTTCGGAATACCGCCCCAGGACTAGGAGGGAATATCCGCGGCTGAACTGAAGATCCCCGGATTCCTCCCCGAGGGTCAGCGCACGATCGTAGGCAGTAACCGCATCGGCATGGTTCCCGATCGCTGCACAGGCAAGTCCCTTATGGTAGGCAGCAGCCTGCATGCCGGGATCGAGTTCAAGCGTCCGGTCGTATGCTGCCAATGATTCTTCATACCTCTCGAGTTTTCGCAAGGATTCTGCCTTGTGATACCATGCAGTCGTACAGGTATCCAGGTACCGGACCGTGTTATTGAATGATTCAAGGGCATTTTCCAGCTGGGAATCATTGAACTGGCAATACCCCTTGTAATACCAGGCTTCGGCATTCTGTTCTTCGAGCATGAGGAATTTTTCAAATGCAGCAATCGCTTCGTTCCAGCGTTCAAGATGAAGGAATGCTTTTCCCCGGTAAAAGAGGGCACACGGGTACCGGGACCGGTGTTTTAATGATTTCCCGAATGACTCCACTGATTCCTTGAACCGTTCCAGCTTGTAGAGCGAATACCCCTTCCATGCAAGCAGCTCGGGATCCGAACGATCGGTTTCCAGTGCACGATCAAGGGAAATTACCGCATCTTCGAACCGCGATAATTTCAGGAGCGAGTACCCTTTTATCCGGTGAGCTTTCCCGCATTCAGGATCAAGTGCAAGTGCTGTATCGAGCGCAAGGATTGCATCCTCGAACTTCTGGAGATTCTTAAGCGCTTCTCCTTTCGCAAGGAGGGTTTTGATTTCCCCGGGTTCATGGATGAGTGCGCTGTCGAATGCATTCACGGCATCATCGTATCGTTCAAGACGGAAGAGAACATGTCCTTTTTCGGCATGAACCTGCACAGTGTCAAGACCTGCGGCAATACTCTTATTGAACGTGTCCAGTGCATCATCCAGCCGATCAAGACGTGCAAGACAGATTCCTTTTTCATACAGAATTTCTGACGTATCCGGGAGAATATTCAGGAATGCATCGAACGATTCGAGTGCATCAGCGTAATTTTCAAGGGCGACATATGCCCGGCCACGTTCCCTGAACGCTTCGCTGTTGACCGGGTTGATTGCAACCGTCTTAGTAAATGCTTCGATTGCTTCGGGATACTGCCGGGCCCGAACCAGGACAAGACCCTTGTAGTGGAATGCCCGCTCGCAGTCCGGGGCAATCGTATTGACCTCTTCATAAGCAATCGCAGCATCCTCGAGCAGGCCCAGTTTGTCAAATGACCGGGCCTTCCCGTAGGTTGCGGTCAGATCCTCCGGTGCAAGTTCGAGCACAGTCCGGAACGCTTCTGCTGATTCGTGGAATTTTGCCAGCGAATAATATGCCCTGCCTTTCTGGAGGAACGCATCGACAAAATCCGGCATCAGCCGGTTTGCCTCTTCATAGGCTTCGACTGATTCCGGAACACGGTTCAGGCGCTGGAGTGCGACGCCTTTATAATAAAATGCCTCCCCAAACCCGGGTTCAAGCATAATTGCCCGGTCGAATGCAGTGACCGCTTCGGCATCGTTGCTGATACTGAGGTTGGCACGACCCTTGTAGAACCAGGTATGGGGATTTTTTTCGTCCAGTTCAATTGCATTGTTATAAGAGAGAATTGCTTCCTGGAACCGTTCAACTGCAAACAGGCAGAATCCTCTGATCAGCCAGGCATTGGCAATTTTCGGGGCAATTTCAAGGGATTTTGAAAGGGCATTAATCGCTTCGTCGAATTCGCCCAGTTCAGCAAGAGAGAGACCTTTGTGATATTGGGCATCATTATTACCCGGATCCAGTTCGAGCGCCTTGCTGAAATCAGCCACCGCCTCTTTCTGCTGCCGGAGGGCAGCATAGGAAAGCCCTCTCTGGTAGTATGCTTCGGATTTTTCCGGGGCGATTGCAACCGCAGCATCGAACGCCGCGATTGCCTCATCGAATTTTTCCTGCCGGGCAAGTGCAAGGCCTTTCTGGTAATGAGTCTCGGAATCTTCCGGCGTAATCTCAAGAGCGATATCAAAGGCTGTTACCGCTTCATCCAGCATGCCGATTGCTGCAAGTGCCCTGCCCTTGTGGAAAAATGCCGGGGCAAAGTTCGGGATGATTTCAAGGATTGAGTCGAATGAACCGATTGCTTCGAAATGACGGTTCAACTGGATCAGGGCAAGTCCCTGTTCATAGAATGCCCGGGTGTTGTGGGGGTTCAGCTCAAGGGTACGGGCATATGCAGGAAGCGATTCCTCGTACCGTTCAAGATCCCGGAGGGCAAGGGCTTTCTGGTACCATGCCTCCTCGAAGTCTTCCCGGATGGCGATCGCATGTTCCGCTGCAGCAAGTGCATCGGCATTCCGTCCGAGATCATGGAGCGCCATCGCTTTTTTCAGGGCAGATTCAGAAAGACCGGGCTCCAGTTCCAGGGAACGATCGAATGCGTCAACTGCATCCTGGTACAATCCGAGATTGTACAATGCAAGACCTTTCTGGTAATAGGCAGGACCATACGTTGTAAGCGATGACAGGCATTTGTCGAGAGCCACAAGAGCGTCCTGGTAATGACCAAGCTGTCCGAGTGCAACTCCCCGGAAGAAATAGGCCATTGCAAACGAGGGATCGATTTCGATTGTAAAATCAAGCGAGAGGATGGCTTCATCGTACCGGGCCAGTTCAATGAGTGTTATCCCCTTATTGAAAAACGCGTCACGGTAGTTCGGATCGAGTTCAAGCGCAAGATCATATGCATCGATGGCTTCGCTGAAATTCCCGAGATCATAGAGGGCTTTTCCTTTCTGGAAATATGCATGGGAATTGTTCGGGTTTTCCGAGAGGGTCCGGTCGAACTCCTTGATCGATTCTTTTAGTTTTCCGAGATTGTACAGTGCAAGACCTTTGCGCATCCGTGCATCGGTGTACCTGGGCTTTATCTGGAGGGTCTTGTCGAACGCAAAGATCGCATCGCTGTATCGGCCGAGATCGGCAAATGTCCGGCCCTTGTGGTAAAACGCCAGCGCATTTTCCGGATCATAGATGAGCGATTTGTCAAAGGCTTCAAGGGCTTCTTCATACCGTGCAAGTTTTTCAAGCGCAAGTCCCCGGTTGTAATGGCCCGGAGCATTGCTCGTATCCCTGGCAAGATTCCGGTCGAAGGCATCGATTGCCTCCGTATATTTGCCCAGTTTCAGGAGTGCAAACCCGAGATAATAGTATACTTCCGTATAGGCAGATTCGATTTCGAGTGCACGGTTGAATGCAAAGATAGCGTCGGTGAATTTGCCGATCTCGATAAGGGATCGGCCTTTATGGTACCATGCTGGAGCAAACGAGGAAAGTGCATTGATTGCCCGTTCAAAAGCTGCAATGGCATCCCGGTGATCCCCGAGTTTTGCAAGGGCAAGACCTTTGTGGTACTGGGCATCCCCGTTTCCGGGATCGATTTCAATGAGCACTTCGAATGCCTGGATTGCTTCTTCGACCCGGTCGAGTTTCTCAAGGGCAAGACCCCGGTAATGGAATGCGTCGATCGATCGCTGGTTGAGGGAAATTGCATGATCGAACGATTCAATGGCTTCAGGATATTTCCCAAGATCGAAGTAAGCTTTGCCGGTTTTTATCCAGCCATCGACCTGTTCGGGATCGATCCGGAGGGATTTGGTATAGGCACCAATCGCATCCTGGGTCTTACCGAGTTGATTGAATGCATCTCCCTTTTTCATCCAGATATCCTTGAACGAGGGATTAATTTCAAGGGCTTTTGTATAGGAGAGGATTGCATCGGAGATCTTGCCGAGATCGTAGAGTGCATGGCCTTTCTTTACCCAGCCTTCGGCAAGATTCGCGTTGATCTCGAGAGCCTTTGCATAAGCCCCCATTGCCTCCTGTTTACGGTCAATGGCATTGAGCGAATCTCCTTTTTCCATCCAGATATCGATAAGCGTGGGATTTAGGGACAGGATACGATCATGGGTTTCTATTGCCTCGGGATACCGTTTCAGGCGTATCAGGACTTTGGAACGGGCGATAAGGGCCTCCATCTGCGATGGATTTGCAGCGAGACACCGGTCGAGCAGGGGCAGTGCCTCTTCATACCTGCCGGTCTCTGCAAGGGTGATTCCCTGGTACATGAACCCGTCGGTCAGCGTGGCATCCCGTTCTGTTGCTGCCTGGAATGCAGTTACCGCCTTCTCATACTGTTTTGACTTGAAGAACGCAAGGCCAAGGTAATACGAGGTTGCAGCATTCTGGGGGTCGAGAACAGTTGCCTGTTCAAATGCTTTCACCGCTTCTCCATACCGTTCCCGCTGGAGCAGGGCGATTCCCTTGAAATGGTATGCAGGTGCATTGTCCGGATTGAGGGCAAGGGAACCTTCAAACGCCTTGATCGCATCGTTGAACCGCTCCTTTCCGGCATACGCGACACCAAGATAGTAAAGCCCTTCCGCGTTATCGGGATCAGATTTGAGCAGGCCTTTGAAGGATCGTACCGCTTCGTCATATCGTTCGCGCTGGATGAGGGCGACACCTTTCTGGTACAGGGTCTTTTCATCACCGGGTTTGAGCTCAAGTACCTGGTCAAAAGATACAATTGCCTCAAGGGGTTTTCCCATACGGAACAGTGCATTTCCCTTCTGGTAGAATGCCTGGACACAACGCCGGTTGAACTCAAGAACCCGGTCGTAGGCAGCAATGGCATCGGAAAATTTTTCCAGGGAAACAAGGGCCGATCCCTTGAAGTACCATGCCCAGATATTCCGGGGATCCTGCATGAGGGCTACTTCAAGGGAATCAAGCGCTTCAGTATAACGGCCGGCCCGTACAAGGACCTGTCCTTTCCGGACAAACGCTTCGGTAATCGAAGGATTCAGCGTTGCAGCCCGGTCGAACGCGGCGATGGCTTCCTCGTCAGGCCCGGCTCGACTGAGTGCAATTCCCTTCCTGAGCCAGAAACCGGCATTCGCGGGATTCAGTGCAATTGCTTTATCGAACGCTGAAATTGCTTCCTGGTAGCGTGACAGGCTTAAGAGTGCCATGCCTTTGCCGGCAAGCGCATCCTCATTCTGGGGGGATAAGGAAAGGACGCGGTCGAAATCATTGACCGCATTCGAATACTGCTTTATTTCCAGGAGAATCATCGCCCGCTGGTAGAGGACCCCGGTCTGGATGGGGTCAAACTCAATGGACTGGTCAAAAGAAGCAAGTGCTTCATCATACCGGCCGAGACGTCCCAGTGCAATTCCTTTAAGGGAAAGGACTTTGGGATTATCCGGTTCTATTTCGAGAGACCGGTCATACAGGTCAATTGCATCGGTCAGGTTATCCTGCTGGGCAAGAACCGCACCTTTCTCATAGAGGGCCTGGGCACAGTAGGGATTGATCTCAATGACATGATCGAATGCAAGGACTGCATCGTCATATTGCCCGGTTGCGGCAAGAGCAAGACCTTTGTAGCACCATCCCCATGCACTCCGGGGCTGCTCATTCAGGGCGGCATTCAGGATAGATATTGCTTCCTGGTACCGTCCAAGGTTGACATAGACAATGCCTTTACGGACGTAGGCATCGGCAAAACGCGGCTGGATGGAAATGACCTTATCAAAAGCCCCGACAGCTTCATCGAGCCGGTCGATATTTGCAAGCGCAATTCCCTTGTAATACCACGCCTCCGGGAGGTTGGGGTTTATTTCAAGTGCTGCCGAGAGTGCCTCTACTGCATCCTGGTACTGCAGCATGCTGAGAAGTGCACAGCCTTTGCCGGCAAGGGCATCTGCATTCCGGGGCGAGAAGGAAAGGACGTGGTCGAAATCATTGATAGCATTTGAATACTGCTTGATCTGGAGAAGAATCGTTGCCCGGGGGTAAAAGACCGACGTAATGGTCGGATCGGCTTCAACCGCCCTGTCAAGCGCAGCAAGGGCTTCGTCATACCGGCCCAGTCGGCCTAAGGCTATGCCTTTGAGGGAGAGGACTTTGGGATTGTCCGGTTCTATTTCGAGAGACCGGTCATAGAGGTCAATTGCAGCGGCAGGGTTATCCTGCCGGGCAAGAACTGCACCTTTTTCATAAAGAGCCTGGGCGCAGTGCGGGCTGATTTCAAGGACATGGTCGAATGCCTGGATGGCCCCGTCGTACTGTCCGGTCGCAGCAAGGGCAATACCCATGTAGCACCATCCCCATGCACTCCCGGGCTGTTCATCAAGAGCGGTATTTAGGATTGTTATTGCTTCCTGGTACCGTCCAAGGTTGACATAGACAATACCTTTCCTGACAAAAGCGTCTGCGAAGTGCGGGTGGAGGGTAATGACCTTGTCAAACGCCTCGATCGCTTCATCCGGCCGGTCAAGGTTTGCAAGGGCGATCCCTTTGTAATACCAGGCATCGGAAAGAGCCGGGTTCAGTTCAAGCGCTGCGGAAAGTGCAGCGATTGCTTCCTGGTACTGCAACAGGTGGAAGAGCGCAAATCCCTTCCCGTACAAAGCATCCGGATTATCGGGAGAGAGTTCGAGGACGCTGTCGAACGTAATGGCCGCTTCTGCATATTCGCCGGTAATGAGGAGTGCATCGGCCCGGTGGTAGAGTGCGAGGGAAAAAGCCGGGTCGATATCGATAGCCCGGTCAAAGGCGTCAACCGCATCGTCATACTTCCCGAGTTGTGCGAGAGACAGCCCTTCGTTATAATGGGCATTGATATAGTTCGGGTTGATTGCTATTGTATGTTCGAAGGCTTCGATAGCAGCTTCGTGCTGCTCAAGCTTTGCAAGAGCGAGGCCCTTATCGAAATACGCCTGGGCATAGCCGGGTTTTATCCGTATACTTTCATCGAATGCAGCAATCGCGTCGTCAAACCGGCCGAGTTTTGAGAACAGCAGCCCTTTCTGGTGATAAGCAGCAGCATTTTCCGGGTCCTGGGTTGTGGTCCGGTCCAGTTCGCTGATAGCATCCTGTGTGTTGCCGAGTTTTGCAAGCGCGAATCCTTTGTGATACAAGGCTTCAGCATAGGTTGGATTGATCTTGATTGCCCGGTCGTATGCCCCGACTGCTTCCCGGAACCTGCCGAGATGGGAATAGGCCATGCCTTCCTGGAATGCAGCGGATGCACAACCGGGATCGAGCGTGAGGGTATATTCAAACGATTCGATTGCTTCCTTGTGCCGGCCCAGCCGGAGAAGGGCTATTCCCCGGTAATAAAACGAGCCGGCATGATCCTTGAGACCTGCCAGTGCCCGGTCGAATGCTTTGAGTGCATCCTCGTATTTCCGGATATGGATGCAGGCGACTCCTTTTTTATACAGGATTTCGGCATTATCCGGTTCATAGGTGAGAGCCCGTTCGAAATCCTGATCCGCTTCACGATAGTTCTGGAGTTTTGCGTACGCGATGCCCCGGTTGAAATAGGCCCGGGCATTTGCCGGGCTGAGTTCCACGGCTTTGTCAAATGCCGGGATTGCTTCATCGAATTTTTCCAGCTGGGACAGGGCAAGACCCAGGTGGTAATAGGCATCCGTGAGCCCGGGATTCAGGCTGGTTGCATGCCGGAGTGCAGATTCGGCATCCTCGTACCTTCCAAGCGTGGCTAACGCGATTCCCTTGATGGCCCAGATATCCGCATGATCGGGTTCGTGTTCGAGGAACTGGTTTGCGGATTCGATCGTATCTTCAAACCGGTTTTTCTTGGCAAGGATGAACGTCCGGTAATACCAGATCCAGATATCCGAGGGATCGATTGCATATGCCTCGTCAAATGCCGCAAGCGCTTCATCGTATTTTCCGAGATCGTAAAAAGAGATCCCCTTATTGTAATACGCCTTTGCATAGTTCGGGACGATTTCGATAGCCTTGTCGTAGGCTGCAATTGCTTCGTGGTGCCGGCCGAGATCGGCAAGGGCGATACCCTTGTTGTAAAACACTTTTGCATGCCGGGGATCGACCGTGAGGGCGTGGTCGTAGGCAGCAATGGCGTCTTTGAAACGCCCGAGTTCGTAGTAGGCGATGCCTTTTAAGATCCAGGCTTCGGCATTATCGAACCTGAGGGCAAGCAGGCGATCGCAGGCTTCGAGCGCCTCCTCGTTCCTTCCGATCTGGGCAAGGGTGGCAGCCTTGTTATACAGGGCATTCGGATCGTCGGGTTCGATCGCGATTGCCTGATCGTAGGCAACAATGGCATCGTCGTACCTGCCGAGATCGTACAGGGCGATGCCTTTGAAATATTGTGCTTTTGCAAGGTTTGGATAGAGGGCAAGCGCCCGGTCGAACATGACCACGGCCTCTTCATACCTGCCAAGGTCATAGAGTTCGATGCCCTGCCGCAATAAAGCTTCAGCGTCACTCTTATTCATGAATTATGTTCCCTCGTTTTTTTAAAATTTTCCGGATTTTTTTGGTAAATCCCGCGCCCGATACGTCCCGATGCTTATATACGTATACAGTTTGCGAAACGGCGGCATATACCCTTTCTGGTACATATATGTACAGTAAGGATTTATCAATGCTATTTTATACTGGTACCAAAAAAGGCCGGAATTACAGTTTATTTCCGGGCAAGCCTGGTTATGACCCGCCCGAGCTTTCCTATTCCTTCACGGATCTTTTCTTCCGTGGAATTGGAAAAGTTCAGCCGCAGGGTATTGGTACCGCCGCCATCGATATAGAACGGGATGCCGGGCAGGACCGCGACATTTTCTTTTAAGGCCTGCTCAAAGACCTCCATTGAAGAGACCCCATCCGGCAGGGTGACCCAGACGAACATGCCCCCGTTCGGACGCGTGTACGTGACCGATTCCGGGAATGATTCCCGGATGGATGCGGTCATGCAGTCGCACTGGGCTTTATACGCGGCCTGGATTTTTGCGATATGGGTGTCGATATCCGAGTCTGCAAGATACCGGGATGCAATTCTCTGGCAGAGATAATTGGAATGCAGGTCCGATGCCTGTTTTGC
>JGI24729J20445_1000801_pt1 | contig 13959 bp, 14 predicted proteins | sample EPASupsiteSAE323_FD_20445 | JGI IMG/M metagenome (IMG submission 20445) | reverse complement strand
ATCTGGACCCCGTGGTTCAGCCTGTTCGGCTCAATGTCCGGTTTTGACCGCATAGAGGATTGCTTCGAGAAATACGCGGAGAAGATTTTCGCTTTGGAGACGGGATTGTCCAGCGATCCGGCGATGAACTGGAGATTGTCGGCGCTGGACCGGTTCAGCCTGATAAGTAATTCCGATTCTCACAGCCCGTCAAAAATAGGCAGGGAAGCCAACGTGTTCTGCTGCGAACTGTCTTATAACGGGATCCGGGACGCTCTAAGGACAAAAAACCCGGAGAAGTTCCTTTATACAACGGAGTTTTTTCCGGAAGAAGGGAAATATCATTTTGACGGGCATCGTCTGTGCGGGGTGCGTCTCTCTCCGGAAGAGACCAGAGCCAACGGAGGGAAATGCCCCAAGTGTTCCAAACCGGTGACCGTCGGAGTAATGAACCGGGTGGAAGTATTGGCCGACCGCGCACCGGGATTCAAACCCAAGAATTCCATCCCTTTCCGCAATCTCATCCCGCTGGAAGAGATCATCGCCGATGCCAAGGGGCTTTCTTCTTCCGCCGGAGCTGTGGCCAAAGATTACCGCAGTATCATCTCAAAATTCGGCAACGAATTCGAAGTCCTGCTGAAAGTTCCGCAACAGGATATTCTCAGGGAAATACCGCCGAGGATCGCGGAAGGTCTGATCAGGATGCGGGAAGGAAAGGTCAAGATACAGGCCGGGTTTGACGGAGAATACGGTAAAATCTCCCTGTTCGACGAAGAAGACAGGAAAAAAGAGGACGACCGCCAGCTCAGTTTATTCTGATGGTCCTGCGATATTTTAAAATAATTCGGGTATGCATTTTGCGCCTGTGGCCCAAAGGATAGGGCATCAGCCTCCGAAGCTGGGTGTGCAGGTTCGATTCCTGCCAGGCGCACTAAAAATATAAATGCCGGAGATTGCGTAAAAGGCCGGCAATGAGATGCCGTAGCAAGAGAACCTGAAGGGGGGTGGGGAGATCGTCCCCACGTTTTCGGGGTTAACAGCCCGCCACGAAGCGGCGAGGCGCCATAGGGGCGGAGCCCCTGTGGAGAGAGAGGCTGGAACAGCCGAGCGATAGGGACGCATTCCCGCCGGGCGCATTGTTTTTAGCCAGCCCTTGGATGCCTGAAATTATTCATCCAGCATAATCGCCGAAGGCGCGTCAAAGGGCCGGGCGCACTTTTTAAACCGGAACTCAGGAACACGAAGATAAGGGAAAACATATGCGTAAAAAAATAGTAGGTGTCATCGGCGGGCATTTTTGTTCCGGTGAAACCAATGAATTGGCGGAAAATCTGGGCACCGCCCTTGCGGAAACAGCGGATACCCTGGTTTGCGGAGGGCTGGGCGGGGTAATGGAAGCGGCCTGCCGCGGTTTTCATAAGGAAGGGAAACTGACCGTCGGTATCATTCCGGGATATAACAAAGAAGACGCCAATCATTTTGTGGACATCGTCATTCCAACCGGGCTGGGATTGGCCAGGAACCTGCTGGTGGTAAAAAGCGCCGATGCCGTCGTCGCGCTTCCCGGCAGGTCGGGAACTCTCTCTGAAATAGCCTATTGCCTGCAGTTCGATATTCCGGTGATCAGTCTTAATTCCTGGGATATCCCGGGCGTAATAAAGGCTGAAACCATCGAGGAAGCCGTGGACCGGGTCAGGGAAATATTCGAGAAACCGGCTTCCTGCGAACAGCGCCGTTGATCCGGGGCCGGAAGAGCAATCCTTAATAAGCCGCCGTTCTTCCTGTTCCGTTTGAATTGGTGAAGGGATGTCCGATAGCGGCTGTTTTTTGAAAAGCTTACAGTCTTTTGTTGAATACACAGGAGGTTGTCGTGCGGAATAATAGAAAAAGCGGATTAACTAAAGCCGGGTGCGGCGGCGGGAATGGTTCTCTTCCCGTGAAGAAAGATAAGGTCGTGATCCTCGGCGGAGGCCCGAACCGTATAGGCCAGGGCATAGAATTCGATTATTGTTGTTGTCACGCCGCGTACGCGTTGAAAGAAGAAGGCATAGAAAGCGTGATGGTCAATTGTAACCCGGAAACCGTATCTACCGATTACGATACTTCGGACAGGCTGTACTTTGAGCCGATAACGGTCGAGGATGTCCTGAATATCGTTGAGAAAGAAAAGCCCGTGGGCGTGATCGTCCAGTTCGGCGGACAAACTCCCTTGAATCTGGCCATTCCTTTGCGCAGGGCGGGTGTGAATATCCTGGGCACCAGCGCCGAGTATATAGACGTGGCCGAAGACCGTAAATTGTTCAAGCAGATGCTGGAAAAATTGGGGTTGCTGCAGCCGGAAAGCGGCACCGCCTTCAATTTTAAAGAAGCCAAGGAAGTGGCCGCGCGTATAGGATATCCGGTGTTGATCAGGCCTTCCTATGTCCTGGGCGGCAGGGCTATGGAGATAGTCTATGACGAAAGCAACCTGGAAAGATTCATCGTGGCCGCGGCCAGGGTTTCCGGTGAGCATCCGGTATTGATAGATAAATTCCTGGAAGACGCGATCGAAGTCGATGTGGATATGATCGGCGACGGAAGCGATTTTGTCATCGGCGGGATCATGGAACATATAGAAGAGGCCGGCATTCATTCCGGTGATTCGGCCATGGCTTTGCCTTCGTATACGTTATCGGAAGATATCCTTTCCAGGATCCGCAACGCCACCCGTAAGATGGGACGGGAGTTAAACGTGAAGGGCTTGATGAACGTGCAGTTCGCCGTAAAAGACGATAAGGTTTATGTCCTGGAGGTAAATCCACGCGCATCGCGCACGGTGCCTTTTGTTTCCAAGGTCATCGGAGTGCCGCTCGCAAACCTGGCCACCAAGATCATGCTGGGCAGGACGCTCAAAGAACTGGGGTTCAATAAAGAGATTATTCCCGGCCACGTCGCCGTCAAAGAATCGGTTTTTCCTTTTAATCGTTTTCCCGGAGTGGATATAATACTCGGCCCGGAAATGAAATCCACCGGAGAGGTTATGGGCGTTGACGGCGATTTCGGCAGCGCGTACATTAAAAGTCAGATCGCCGCAGGGCAGAATATCCCCCTGAAGGGGAATGTTTTTATATCCGTCAGGGATAAAGATAAACGCGCGGTGGTGATGATTGCCAAGCAATTGCACGAACTCGGCTTCAATATCTTTGCCACGCAGGGCACGTCCGGGGCTTTGGAGAAGAGCGGTATACCGGTCACGACGCTGTCGAAGATCGCGGAAGGCAGGCCGAATGTTCTGGATCTGATGAAAGACGGCAAGATACAGATGGTCATTAATACTCCTTCCGGCAGGACCCCCCGGCAGGACGAGGTAAAGATCAGGTCGCACGTCGTTCTTTATAATATCCCTTATACCACGACTATCTCCGGGGCGCAGGCGACGGTGAACGGCATCAGCATTTTATTGAAGAAAGGACTGTCTGTGAAGTCTCTGCAGGAATATCAAAAAAACGTAGCGAAAGGGTAGAGTTTATGCCGGAACTGCCGGAAGTGGAAACCGTGCGCAGGGAATTACGAGAACGCATACTCGGCAAGACGATAGAGAAGGTGTTTGTAAACGCGCCGCGTCTGCTGCGCGGCATATCCCGGGAGTCTTTTTCGGCGAAGGTGCGGGGCTCGTCCATAACGGACGTGAAAAGGGCCGGCAAGCTGTTGATCCTGGAATTGTCCGGAGGAAAGGCGATCACCGTTCATTTAAAAATGACAGGCCAGCTGGTTTATCCCGGTAACGGCAGCGCCAGCCGGATCAGGTTCCTGCTTTCCGGCGGGGAGCATCTGGATTTTAACGACAGACGTCTTTTTGCCGAGGTCGGGCTCTCCGACGATTGGCGGAATATCGCTTTCGTCAAGTCTCTCGGTCCGGAGCCTTTCGACATCACCCCCGCACGGTTTCACGAGATGCTTTCCGGCCGCAAGACAAAAATAAAACCGTTGCTGCTGGATCAGACTTTTGTCGCCGGCATCGGGAATCTGTACGCCGCCGAGGCATTATTCCGTGCCGGCATACATCCCGCCAGGCAGGCGGGTTCGTTGTCTCCGGAAGAATCCGCTAAACTGCTGAAAGCGATCACGGCAACGCTGAAGGAAGCCATAAAACACAAAGGTTCTTCTATGGATCAATATGTGCGGCCTTCCGGAGAACGGGGCGATTACGTGAAGTTTCACAAGGTGTACGGACGGGAAGGACTTGCCTGCGGCGGCTGCGGCGGAAAAATAAAAAGGATATCTTTGGGCGGGAGAGGGACCTATTTCTGTCCCGCGTGCCAGAAGTAAAAGTTCATTATGAAACGACGAAGCATGAAGCACGACGCACGAAAGATGTATGTTATGAAGGCGTTTGAAAAGCGCGTAAAAATCTTGAGTAACCGCAGCCTGAAGGAAAATTATTTTTTGCTTTCTTTCAAGGATTCCGATATTGCAGGCGCGGCGGTCCCCGGCCAATTCCTGATGGTCAAGACGTCTTCGGGGTTATATCCGCTGCTGCGCAGGCCGTTCAGCATTCATAGTTGTTCCGGCGGCAGAGACGGGCGTATCGGTATTCTATATGAAGTTAAAGGCCCGGGGAGCGGACTGCTTTCGCTTTGCCGGCCGAAAGATTGCCTGGAAGTCGTCGGTCCTCTCGGAAACGGATTCCCTTTGCCGGAGCGCAACCGGGAGGTCATCCTTGTCGCGGGAGGCATGGGTGCGGCACCGTTATTTTTTCTTGCCGCCAGGCTTGCCGCGGAGAATAAAAAACGCCGCATACACGTTTTGATCGGCGCCTGCGGTAAAGAACATCTCTGCCGCGTAAAAGAATTCTCCGCCGCCGGGTGTTCGGTACTGGTCTCCACCGACGACGGAAGTTGCGGAAGGCCGGGGTATGTTTCCGGGCTTTTGGAGTCCTTCCTGGATAAGCCCGGCAATGTATCCGCAATCCCGTTGATCTACGCCTGCGGCCCCGGGCCGATGCTGCAAGCGGTAGCTTTTGTGGCGGAAAAATACGGGGTGCCGGGATATTGTTCGCTGGAAGCGCATATGGCCTGCGGTATCGGCGCCTGTATGGGGTGCGTAATCCCCGTCAGGGGCGCAGGGGGCAGGGAAGAATATAAAAGAGTTTGTAATGACGGTCCTGTTTTCGGATTACAGGAACCTGATTGGGGGAAAATGTAATTATGCCGCCGGCGGTCAATACCGAAGTCAGGATAGGCAGGATGCTTTTACGTAATCCCGTGACCGTCGCTTCGGGAACGTTCGGCTATGCCTCCGAATTCTCCGGTTTTCTCGATTTACGCGAACTCGGGGCGGTGACCACGAAAACGATCACCCTTAAACCAAGAAGGGGCAATCCTCCCCCCCGGACGTGCGAAACCCCGGCCGGTATGCTGAATTCAGTCGGGCTGGAGAATCCCGGGATAGAAGTTTTTTTACGGGACAAACTTCCGTATATCGCCGGCTATAAAGTGCCGGTGATCGTCAGTATTGCCTCCGAATCCGACAATAGAGAATTTGTTGAACTTGCCGGTAGGCTGGATCGCTGTCGTGACGCGGCCGCCATAGAATTGAATATCTCCTGTCCCAATCTCAGGCATAAAACGGAAAGTAAAGGCGCGTATCTTATCGCGCAGGACGCCCGGGCCACGTACCGGCTGGTAAAAGCGGTGCGCGCGGCCACGAAGAAAACAATTATTACCAAACTTTCTCCCAATGTTACGGATATCGGCTCTATCGCCGAAGCGGCGGAAGCTGCCGGAAGCGACGCCCTGTCTATGATCAACACTATCGCCGGGATGAGCATCGATATCGAGTCGCGCAGGCCGAAAATAGGGGCGGTAGTCGGAGGCTTGAGCGGACCGGCGATAAGGCCGGTGGCGGTGCGGATGGTTTGGGAGACTTCTAAACGCGTGCGTATCCCGATAATCGGGATGGGCGGGATCAGCGATACCGCGGGCGCGCTGGAATTTATTATGGCCGGCGCTTCCGCGGTCGGCGTGGGAACGGGTAATTTTTTACAGCCGTCGGCGGCAGCCGGAATAGTCCGCGGCATCAAAGAATATATGCGTCTGCACCGTATCGGGAATATAAATGCGTTGAGGAAAGGACTGAAATATGCCCGCTGAAATAATACTGGCATTGGATGTCCCGGCGGTTGCGCGCGCCAGGTATTTTGTAAGTAAACTTTATCCGCAGGTGCGCATTTTTAAAATAGGTCTGCAGTTGTTTTCCGTGTCCGGCCCGGCGATCGTTAAGTGGGTAAGGAAAAAAGGCGCAGAGGTGTTCCTCGATCTTAAATTTTACGATATCCCGAATACCGTGGCCGCGGCAGTGCGACAGGCGGTGCGGATGGAAGTAAAAATGCTTACTTTGCATATAAGCGGCGGCAGGTCTATGCTGGAGGCAGCGGTCCAGGCGGCCAGCCGGGAATCAGAGGAGAAAGGATTACCGCGTCCGTTGCTTTTGGGGGTCACCGTGCTGACCAGCAGGGAAGCCTTCCCCGGAGAGGTCTTAAAAATGGCGCAGGAAGGATTGAATTGCGGGCTGGACGGCATAGTTTGTTCCGCCCGGGAGGCTGCGGAGTTGAGGTCGGCTTACGGCGGAGAATTCAAGATAATCACTCCCGGGATCAGGCCTGACGGCGCCCCGGCGCAGGACCAGAAAAGGACCGCGACAGTGACGGAGGCGATCGGCGCCGGAAGTGATTATCTGGTCATCGGCCGTCCGATCCTCGATGCTAAAGATCCGCTGGCCGCTTTAAAGGAGCTGAAAAAGTGAAAGAGACCAAAGAATCGGCAGGGGTAGGGATAGCGCTGCAGAAGATCAGAGAAGCGGAGGCCAGGGCGGCGGAGATGATCGCCGATGCCCAAAAAGAGGCGGCTTCGATACTGAAAAGCGCCGAAGAGGAACGCGCCGGAACATTGTCTGCGGCGCGGGAGCGGGCGTCCCGTGAAATCGCTTCGATAAAAGAACGAATGCTGGAAGAATCCCGCAGAGAGAACGAAACGCTTCTTCGTTCTGCAGAAACCGATATCGCTTTGATGAGGGAGAAGGCGGGGGCGCGGTTCCAGGACGCCCTGCGGGTACTTAGAGAAAAAACGGGATATTGACGCGGACCGCGGCAGCGGGACGATTTTCCGGAGTAACCACTAAAAGGCCGATATGGCTATATCTCAAATAAAAAAGATAGATTTGATAGGGCTTGAGCGTGACCGGATGGATATCCTGTCTTTCCTGCAGAACAGCGGAGAGTTGGAGATGATCGTCCCTCCTGTTTCCGGCCCGGCTCCGTTCTCCGCGCGGGAACAATTCGGGATGGAGCCCGTGGAGCTGGAAGACGCGATTTCCTTTTTGTCGGCTTACGCGCAGGCCGGCGGTGTTTTTTCGAAAATGATCAAACAGAGGGTGCTGGTTTCTTCCGCGCAACTGCAGAAAGAGGCGGCGGATTTCGACGCCCGGTCTTTTCTCGAGGAACTGAATAAGTTACGCGGCCAGCATCAGGAATTACAGCACCGCAAAGAACGTTTTTTGCAGGAACGGTCTTCTTTGCTGCCGTGGCGCTATCTGGACGCGCAGTTGGCGGACCTACGTAAGCCTTCCGGTGAATGCGGCATTTTTCTGGGGATCATTGATAACAGCGATTATGAGGCTTTCCTGGCCGCCAGTGAAGAATCCGGAGATCCGCTGTATCACGAAACGGTCAATACCCTCAAAGACGTCAGGTATCTGGCGGTCGTTTATCTGAACCGGGACTTCGAGAAAATAGAAACGTTGCTGAAGAACAATAAATTCAATTTTGTGCTCCTCGGTGACGGCGCGAAAACGGTCCGGGAGCATCTGCTGGAGATCAATATCGAGGCGTTGATCATAGACGACAGGGTGTTTGATATACGCAGGCAGTTCTGCCGGATGTCGGAGCAGGCCTTCCGCCTGATGCTCGTTCACGATCATCTGTTGGGATTGAAGGAACGGGCGTCGGTAGCGGATACGCTGGAAAGACAAAGGTATACATTTAATCTCTGCGCCTGGATCAGACAGAAGGATATCCCGGGACTCAAGAACGCGCTTTCCCGGAAGTTCCCGGAATCGGCGCTATTCCTTTCCGACCCCGCCCCGGGGGAAAACATCCCTTCCGCTTTGGAGAATAAACCTTTGCTGCAGCCTTTTGAAGTGGTCACCGATCTATACGGCAAGCCTGTTTACGGCGGGATAGATCCTTCGGGGCTGTTGGCGCCGTTCTTCGTGCTGTCATTCGGGTTTTGTATCGGGGACGCCGGTTACGGGCTGCTTATCCTGGCGGCGGCCGCGCTCCTTTTTGCCCGTAAACCGCCTCCGGCGGAGAAACTGTTTCTGCGTCTGATGGTCTGGATGGGGATATTCACCGTAGGCGCCGGGCTGGTCACCGGTAGTTTCTTCGGAGATCTGATCAGCCGTTTGCCGGATTCACTTTTATGGTTAAAAACGTTCCAGCGTAAATTGACACTTTTCGATCCTATCAGGGACTCGATGCTTTTTCTGGGCGCGACGCTGATATTCGGTTTCATCCAGGTGGGAGTAGGCGTGGCGATAAAATTTCTCCGGGATCTCAAACACGATAAATTCGCCGCTTTCGCGCTGGACCTGCCCTCTTTAATAGTGCAATGCAGTATGCTGGTTTTAAGCATCGTTTTTACCGGGCTTGCCCCGGCGTGGATCTCTAAATACGCGTTGTATTCATTAGGTGCCGCGGGCGCGCTGATCATCTTTTATAACTGGCGTTCCAATACCGATTTCAGCCTGAAAATATTCTGGTCGATATTCGGCCTGTATTCGATAATTACCGGAAACTTCCTTTCCGATACGCTGTCTTTCAGCCGTATTTTCGCGCTCGGTCTTACCGGGAGCCTGCTGGGAAACGCGATCAATACTATGCTTTTTCCTTCCGGTCCGTTAAACGGGATCGGAAGTTTTCTGGGCGCGGGCCTGGCCCTGTGCGTATTGTTCGCCGCGCATCTTTTAAATATGGCGATCAGTCTGCTCGGCGCTTACGTGCATACCAGCAGGCTGCAATACCTGGAGTTTTTCGGCAAATTCTTTGAGGCCGGCGGCAGGCCGTTCAAGGCGTTCCGCCGGGAAGGTAAATATACGTATATAACGACGGCAGATAATGCCCCCGGGAGTCGGTAACGCCGGGCACACTACTCAAGCGGCGGCTTTATCATATTCGCTGCCGGCGGAGTATAACAAATCACGGAGGTGTAGGTATGGATACGGGTCTTTTTTACGCTTTACTGGGAGCTGCGCTGGCTGTATTTTGCTGCGGTATCGGTTCCAGCATCGGTGTGGGTGTCGCCGGATCAGCGGCCAACGGGGTGCTTTCGGAGGATCCGGAAAAATTCGGCAATATGCTGCTTCTGGTGGCATTGCCGGGAACGCAGGGGATTTACGGTTTTGTGGCCGGTTTTTGGGCCAGCATTATCAAGCTTAATCTCCTGACCGGGAATGTGCCGCAATTGACTCCCGTGCAGGGGCTGGAAATTATGGCGGCTTGCCTGCCGGTGGCTATTTCAGGAATGATTTCCGGCGTTTACCAGGGAAAGGTTTGCGCCGCCGGCATCGGAGTTGCCGCCAAACAGCCGCAGGCAAGTATGCGGGCGCTTATTTACGGCGCGCTGGTCGAAACGTACGCTATCCTCGGCCTGGTTATAACCCTGTTCCTTTTAAACGGTATCAAACTATAAGCATATGGCCATAGAATCCATAGTCGAGCATATATTGAAACAAGCCCGTCTGCAGCGAGAGCGGATAATTGCGGAAGCTCTGGAGAAAAAAGCCGATTCCGCGCGCAGGTCTGCGGAGGAAGCCGCGATTTTATTCAGCGGCGCGATACAGAACGCGGAGCGCGCCGCGGCGGCGGAAAAAAACCGGATAATGATCACCGGACGGCTGGAGGCGAAGAAACGCCTCCTGGAAGCCAAGCGGGAAGTCCTCTCTTCAGTTTTCGCGGAATTGGAGCCAGTATTGAGAGAAAAAGGATTAATGAAAGAACAGGTTTTATCCGACGGTTCCAGAAGCGTTCCGGAGGAAAGCGGATTTTACCTGGAAAAACTGCGGCAGGACTGCGAGAGTGAGATCGCCGCAGTTCTTTTTTCATAAAAAAAGGATACTGAAAAAGTGATACCGGTAAATAAAGTAAAGGCGCGGTTAAAAAGAAGGATGTCTTCGGTAGTGACGTTATTCATTGCGGCGGCATTCGTCTCTTTTTTATTACTGCGGACGGATGCGTTAGCCGCCAGGATCATTTTAAAATCCGGCAAGGAGATCGAATGCAGGATCATCGAGAAGACGCAGGACTATGTAAAGGTGGATTTTAACGGCGCCCTGATTTATTATCAACTGAAGTATATCAAGAGTATCAGCGAGGAGGAGCCTGCGGCGAAAGATGGCTCTCCCGCGCCAGTTGATAACGATATCCCGGAGTCCGCGGGCGACAGTAAAAGTTTTTTCCTTGCCGCATTGAACCTGGCCGCCGAAGGAAAGTTCAGCGAATCGGCCGATAAATTCCGGGAAGGCCTGAAGTTGGCACCGGGGGACTATAATCTTCAGGAAGGCTTGAAAATGGCGGAGGACGCTGCCGACGGCAGGGTTCCCGCTGATTACGCGGCGTTGGTTTTCCGCGGGACAAGGAGTATGGCGGAGAAGAAATACCCGGAGGCGATGGAGGTTTTTAAAGAAGCGATAAAACTTAACCCGCAGGATGCCAATCTTTATTATTATCTGGGGGTTTCCGCTTATTTTTCCGGGGACGCCAAACAGGCGGTGGATTATCTGCAGAAAGCTGCGGAGCTGAACCCTTCTGACCCGGAGATCTATTTTAACCTGGGAGTCAACCAGTTTTCCCTGGGCGATTATAAAAATGCGGTAGAATCTTTGCAGAAAGCGGAGGCTTTGAACCCGGAAGACGGTGAGATAAGCAGTCTTTTGGGGACGGCGGCTTATTTGAGCGGGGATTTTCCGCTGGCGCGGCAGAAGTTAAACAAGGCCGGGGAAATATTCGAGAAAAACGGCGATAAGGCCAAAGCCGAAGAAATCGGCGCTTTTTTGAAAAGAGTGCCGGAGGCCGGAGACAAAACTTAAAGAAATGGATAAAGCCAGTTACTGGTATAGCGTGGGCAAGATCAGGGCCTTGGAAAAAAGACTTCTGGGCAGGACATTGTTCCAGCAGGCGGCGGAAGGCGGCCGGCAAGACGCGCTTAAACTGTTTGCCGAGGCTATGCCGGAAGGCGATAAACTTTTGCAGGTCAAAGAAAGTTCCGGAGTGGAGAAATTCCTTGCCGGAGAGCGGGAGAACCTGGAACGCCTGATACGGCAATTGCTGCCGGACAGGAATATCGTCCTGCTGTTGGAGCCGGCGAGTCTGCTGCGGCTGGATATTTTGTTGAGAAATGTCAAACCCGGGCTGATCGCGGATTATTTCCGGCACGCGGCCGACCTATATAACATCGCGGTATTTTTCCGGATGCGCGCCTGCGCTATGCCGGAACAGGAACTACTGCCGGAGTTGGCGGCAGGCGGGTTCCTTGATAAGAAGGATTTCCGCCGGCTTTATTCCAAAGAAACCGCGGCCTTTCTGCATCTGTTGTCCAATGTGCATAAGCACGGACGCATCGTGGATTATGCGATAGCCCTGGAAGACGGGATCAGCAGCCTGGAAAGCGGGCGTTCTTTTATCCTGCTGGAACGTCGCATAAAAGATTTCCTGATCGAGGTACTGCGTCCGGCAAAGTACATCAGCTGCGGGCCGGAACCGTTGGTGGCTTATTATTACGCCAGATTGAATGAAATCGAATTGATACGTTTGGTACTACTCGGTAAATTTTACGGCTTTGATGCCGCAATAATGAAAGAAAGGCTTAACGCTGTCTATGCCTGAAGAAAACACGCAAAAACCTCTGGCGATACTCGGCAGGGAAGATAATATTTCCGGATTCCGCGCTTTCGGATTTCAGGTTTATCCTTTGCCGGATATTTCCGGCCTGCCTGTTTTGCTTGAGAACATCGCGGCTTCCGGGACAGCGGTTTGCATAGTGGAAGAGGATATCTTTCGAGGCGCGAAGCAGGAGTTCGATAAATACCGTAAAGAGCCTCTACCGGTCTTTTTGCCTTTTTCCGCGGCCGGAGGGGTGGGGGTTTTGGAGGAAATGATAAAAGAGATCCGGTTAAAAGCGACAGGAGCGTTGTAATGAGAAAAGCGGAGATAGTAAAAGTTTCCGGTCCGTTGGTGGTGGCTAAAGATTGCGCCGGAGCCAAGATGTACGATATTGTGCGTGTTTCCGAGATGCAGTTGATCGGAGAGATCATTGAGCTCAAGGGAGACCGGGCATATATCCAGGTCTACGAGGAGACCAGCGGCATCGGTCCCGGCGAGCCGGTTTATCTTACCGATGAACCATTGGTGGCCGAACTCGGCCCCGGGCTGCTCGGTTCGATCTACGACGGGATACAGCGCCCGTTGACCGTTATCCGCGCCGCCTCCGGGGATTTTTTGCCCCGGGGAGTGAACGTGCCGGTACTGGACAGGGATAAAAAATGGCATTTTACTCCGCAGGTAAAAGCAGGGGATAAAGTGGCCTCCGGCGATATCCTGGGATTGGTGAAAGAAACCGAGTTGCTGGTGCATAAAATAATGCTTCCTCCCGGCATAGAGGGGGAAGTGGCGGAAATATACGAAGGAGATTTCAGCGTTACGCAGAGCGTGGCGAAGATCAACACCGCGCAGGGGATCAAAGAGATCGATATGTGTCAGCACTGGCCGGTGCGCGTTGCCAGGCCGGTTAAAGAAAAATTTTCTCCCCTGGAGCCTTTGCTGACGGGACAGCGGGTAGTGGACACGTTCTTTCCCATTGCCAAAGGCGGCACCGCCTGTATCCCGGGTCCGTTCGGGGCAGGCAAGACCGTGACTATGCACGAGATCGCCAAGTGGTCCGATGCGCAGGTCATCGTTTACATTGCCTGCGGTGAACGCGGCAATGAATGCGCCGACCTTCTCCTGAGCTTTCCGGAACTAAAAGATCCCCGCACAGGCAGGCCGCTGTTGGAACGCACCGTAATTATCGCCAATACTTCCAATATGCCGGTGGCGGCGCGCGAGGCTTCCATTTATACCGGCATCACCATCGCCGAGTATTTTCGCGATATGGGGTATTCGGTGGCGATCATGGCCGATTCCACTTCCCGCTGGGCCGAGGCGCTTAGGGAAATTTCCGGCAGGCTGGAGGAGATGCCCGGAGAAGAAGGTTATCCGGCATATCTGTCTTCCAAACTGGCGGAATTCTATGAACGCGCCGGAAAAGTCACCTGTTTAAGCAGCGAAGGGCGCGGCGGGGCCTTGAGTATTATGGGCGCGGTTTCGCCACCGGGAGGGGATTTATCCGATCCGGTGGTGCAGGCAACCTTAAGGGTGGTCAAGGTTTTTTGGGGACTGGACGATAAACTCGCCAACTCCAGGCATTTTCCGGCGATCAACTGGCTTACCAGTTATTCGCTTTATCACGACAACCTCCGGGAATATATCGGCGCTAATCTGGACGCGGAGTTTTCCGGGCTGCGGCAGGAAGCGATGCGTATCCTGGAAGAAGAATCCTCATTACAGGAAATAGCTCGTTTGGTAGGTATTGAATCCCTTTCCGCGGAGGATCGGCTGACTCTGGAGACTTCGCGTTCGATCAGAGAGGATTTCCTGCACCAGAACGCCTTTCACGAAATAGACACATATACATCTTTGCGTAAACAGTATCTGATGCTGAAAACGGTGCTTCTTTTCGACCGTCTCGCCAGGGAAGATCTGAAAGCCGGCGGACAGTTCGAAAAAATAGCCGCCTTGCCGGTACGCGAGAAGATCAGCCGCGTAAAATACATACCCGAGGATAAGCTGGAGGAATTCCAGGTTTTGGAAAAAGAATTGAGGGGGAGCTATGCTTAAGGAATATCTGACGG
>JGI24729J20445_1000796_pt1 | contig 13994 bp, 9 predicted proteins | sample EPASupsiteSAE323_FD_20445 | JGI IMG/M metagenome (IMG submission 20445) | reverse complement strand
TGGCTTTTACACTAATGCTCTGATAGTGTAGTGGACCAGCATTCGGGATTGTCGATCCTGCGACCCGGGTTCGAATCCCGGTCAGGGCGCTTCTTTTTTTCTCCCAAAAAGTTATCACACATTTAACGACAATAATGTGTGGCAACGGTATTAACTGCCCCAACCAGGCCGCCCCGATTTGCCGATACTGAACATATACCGATACTTTTGTATCGGATAGCATCAAATATCGGTACCGGCTAATCCGAGTCACCACAAGAAAGGACGTTGAGGAATACCTGGCCTCGCTTAAGAGACGGTGACTTTTTCGAACTCTCAGGAAAAGGTGACTACGCGCCCGTAAATTGTAGTCACCTGATTGCTTTCCAAAAAAAAAACGGCAATTATTTTCTCAGCTTCAATGAGATTTTTTCCTTCTCCGCCAACTCCGAAATCAGGACCTTGAACACCTTTGGCTTGTCGCCTTTGACGCTTCCGACTTGCTTCAATGCCTTCTTCAGGGAGTCAACGGGCATAAGCGCGCAGGCAAGGCAGTACATGCTCACGCACTGGCCGGGATTGTACTTTGCAAGCATCAACTCAAGGAGTTTTTGGCGCTCTTTCTGTTCTTTCAGGAAATCCTTGACTCCGACTTTCTTGATTCTCTTGAGGTTGGTGACGCAGTTCTTGTGGGTCACGAAACTGTCGCCGTCGGACCACTTTGCGTACTTTTCGCACGGGAATTCCAGGCAGTCCGCGCAGGTCTCGAAATTGCGTTTCATCGAACTGCAGCGAAAAATCGGACAGTAAGTGCAATGGGCGTCCGGCCCGCAGCCCAAACAACGAGACTTTGCCTTGGACTGGAAGCGCGGGCACAGGCCGCAGGAAATTCCGCAGCAGCCAACCAATGCAGTTTTCAGGGTAATCATTCCGACCTAGTCCTGATGTCTTCTGCCATTGACTTGACGGGAACGTAGGCGTCTTTTGGAGGGGTAGCCGGCGGACGCTCTTCCAATGAAGTTCCTTCAGCGGTCTCCGGCTCTTTGGGCTGCTCGGCAATTGCATCTGGTCTTTTGGGAGGCTCTTCAATTGTCTCCGGTTCTACGGGCGGCTCCGCCATCAACTCCGGCTCATTGGGAGGCAACGCGCCCTTCAGGTATATCAACAACCCGACCACGCCTGCCACTAGAAGTATCGCCAATGCCGCAATGAACAGCAAGCCGTCGCCTGTTGGCTGCACAGCCGGAGCTGCGGGCGCCGGGGTCGGCGTGCTTGTGGCAAGTACTGGCGACGCTTTTGGAGTTGGAGTCACGGAGACTATTGAGCGCGTCTCAAGCGCAGGCTGCTGCACCGGCAGTGGTTCTGCAGTCAGTCTGTAGTTTGAAAACCCGGTTACAACCGACGTGTTCACATTTTGGCTTACGCTATAGGCAAGCGTCTTTGATTCCCCGAATACAAATGACGGGATGCTGAAGTTTGCGGTCCAAGCGTCAATGCTTGCGTATTGCGGGACGAACGTCACCAGGCTTGGCGCGGCAAAGCTTGTTGGGAGCGTATCCGTAAATAGGAGATTGACCATCGAGCAGCCGAACCCGCCGATGTTTTCCAGAGTAGTAGTGAGCGTGGAAAGTCCGGTCGTGCTTGTCAACTTGCGGGTCACGTTCACCGCACAAGACTTGCCGGTGCTCAGGTTGACGTACGCCACGTATGAATTGGTAGCAGACGAGTTGCTTGAGGCGCTGGGAGTCGTGGTGGCAACGAACATTCCGCTCGAACTACTGCTATAGTAGTAATAATTGCTTGCAGGTGGCGTGTTGGTGTACGCCAAAAACTGGGTGAAGTGCTTGGTCCATATCACCATGTCCGACCCGCTGTTGGCAGTTGTGACGCATTCGCTTGCCGGGTTCAGGTTTGCATCGGCCCACGCCTGCGAATCAGTTGTGCAGGTTGCCGTTATTTTGGTAAAGGTGGTCCCACGCACGTAGCCTGCGGACTTGGACCCCATTCCGGGTATGAGTATCCTGACTGCGCTGCTGAAATTGAGCTGCTCGCCTTCAAGGCCAATCTGCACCACCCCGTTTACTGCGTTCGAGCCCGAGTCTGTTGGCGTTGCGGCTGCGGACGACTGCACGCTTGGCAGCGAGATTACCCCGTTCCAGCTTGAACTGCCGTTTATGGTGAGGCTGCCGGGGATTTGGACTGTGACGTTGCCAAGGGATGTTTCTGCGGTCACGTTTATCTGGTTGGTCACGTTCACTGACACTACCGTACTTGAATTGGAGGACAGGCCGGACAGGTTGAGCGAGGAATTCGTGGCCCCGCTTCCCAACATGATGCCTGCGGCCGGGCTGAACTCGGTGACCACGATGGTGACATTTCCTGAAGCAGTGGTCGTGTTGTTGAGGGGCACGGTTGCGTTTGTGCCCGCAACGTCAACCACGAAAGAGACTCCTGCACTGCCTTCGTTGCCAAGGTTGTCCTTTGCATAGAGCACCAAGGTTATGGCTCCATCTGCCTGTTCGGGCAAGGTGATGTTGGCGCAGTCTGTGATGTTTTGGCGCGCCGCGCTGTTGATTGAATACTGGCAGGTGGTGTTGTTTACCCCTGCAATGCCGTCATTGACAGTAAAGTTCAGCGCTGACGCGTTGGACAAAAGGACGGAATTGGCAGCGGGCGACTGGATGGCAATCACGGGGCCTGCCATGTCCACATGGAAGGACGCGATGGAAGAGTTGGCGTTGCCGGACAAGTCGCTTGCGTAAAGAGTAAAGTTCACCTGGCCGTTTGTCACGCTGGTGTTGGCAGTTGTGTTGGCGCAATTGGGAACCGAGACGTTGGCCCCGGCATTCACAGAATAACTGCACGAGCCTGAATCGATTCCTGAAAGCGAATCAAGCGCGGAGAAGTTCAGCACAAAAACGTTGCTTACGAGGGTGGAGTTGTCAGGCAACGAAATTGAAACCAATGGAGCAGTTGTGTCGCTTGTCAGGTTGGAGACATTGTATGCCGCCGAGTTTTGGGCCTTGTCAAACGCGGTTGCGGATATATTGTACAACCCGTCCGCTGGAACCGAAAGAACGACGGAGAAGTTCCCGTTGGCCTGGTCCGTTGTCGAATTGACAAGGAACCCTGTTGAGTTGTACACGGAGACGTTGGTATAATTGAGGTTTGCGTCGTAAGCTGAAACGCTCACGTTAATGGAAGCGCCCGCAAAGGAGCCGTTGGCCGGGCTTGTGATTGCAACAGAAGGCAAAGTCAGGTCGATTGTGAACGTGCTGGTTGCGCTGGTGCCGAAGTTGCCTGCAAAGTCGGAGCAGTTGGCGCTCAGGTTGTGGGCACCCTCGGAAAAGGCCGCCGGGGTGCTTGACTGTACTGAGCCGTTTGCAAGGCCGGTCCACGAAGCGTTCGCCGAGCCGTCCGCAAGAAGCGTGCAGGAAAGCAGGGTGCTATTGCGGTCAAAGCCGGTGAAGTTTGCAAGCACGCTGGTGTTGCTTGAAAACGAGCCGTTCAAGGGAAGGGACAAGGTAACCGAAGGAGGCGTGCGGTCAAAAAACACCGAGCTATTGTCAGTTGTGCCTGTCACCTGTGTGCCTGCAACGTTGTTGAGGCTGAAAAAATCAATAGTGAACGGGACTGCCCGTTCATTGTCGGAAACAGTCATGTTGTAAAGGGCGAAATACGAATAGCCGCCTGCGGAATAGACGGTTGCATTGTGTGAAGATATCGTGACTGCCGGAGTCTGGTTGAGCGCTTTGTCTGAGGAAAATGAAAGGTTGACGGAGTTCCCAACAGTCGCCCAGCTTGCATTGCCGTTGCTTGAACCGATGTGCACGGGGCTTAGGGTTGGCGGGACCATGTCCGAGGAATTGCCGCCAAAAAAGTGCACGACCATGCTGTTCGACACCGGGCCTTCGACGTAGATTGAGACGTTGGTCGCGTACCGCAGGTTGGTGCTTGAATTGGGCGTTGTCGTGGAGTTGAAATGCTGTTTTGACGCGTTGACCGAATATGGCGCGTCGTTGATGGTGGAAACATTTTCAGTAACCACTCCTTTCATCGTGTTTCTGTTCACCTGGTTGCTGGAAAGGCCCGCGTTGACATAGAAATCGTCCACGTGCCAGATGATGATGCCCTGGCCCGGAAGGTACGCGTCAAAGCCGGACTGCTCCCTGTTTTCCACAAGGAAATACTCGTTCTGGGCAGTAAGCGTCGAGTCGTTTACAAGGTACGCGTTCGGGCTGCTTTCTGCGTTCTGGACGTTGTATGAACGGGAAGAGTTGTAGATGCTTGTCACATTGCTCCATCCAAGGAACGCCTTTGACCAGGCGCCAAGGTGGGTCGGGACCGTGCCATCGCTGCCCGGGCCGCCCCAGGAGCCGTAGTCCATCAAATCCCAATAGCGCACCACGGTAGCGCCAGTGGCGGTGTTGTACAAATCTGGCAATCCCAAGTCGTGGCCGAACTCGTGGCAGAAAACCCCAAGAGTACCGTATTCGGGGTCCATTGAATAGCCGGACACGTTCTTGCCATCGGCAACCTGTGCCGGACGCACGGACCACCTATGCGACCATATGTCGTTGGTGACTGAGGAGAACTCCTGGCCGTAGCCTGCGTGGATTACAATGACGTGGTCCACCACCCCGTTCGCATCGGCATCATAGTCCGAAAAGTCCACGTCCGAATCGGCAAGCGTTACCGCTTCGCGCGTAAGCTCGGATACGTTGCCATTCAGCGAGTCGATGCTGTTCGGATAACTGAGGCTTGAGTTGTCCGCGCCGTAGAAGGAGAGCGAGTGGCTGCTTGCGTACCACCCTACCACAATGCCGGTGACGTTAAGCTTGCCATACGACACCTCGCGGTAGTAGCTGTTCATGCTTAGGGGGTTTGAAGAGTTGAAAAGAAGGTTCTGGAAATACGCCGAGGTGTGCGAGGAGTTGTGAACAGTATCGTTGAACTCGACAAGGATTACGACCACGCGATGAGTCCCGTTCGACGGGAGGGCGTATGAGGGACCGCCTGCAAGGGACGAACCAAGGAATTGTTTTGAAGGCCCGGCCATTGTCTGCACGCCGTCGCTGGCAGCCAATGCAGACTTTGTTTCAGACGCCGTCCCAGACAAATCCTGCGCCCGCGCGGCACTTGCCAGGCCCGGGTCCGAAAGTCCGACCCTCAAGTCGGCGCTTTTTGGCGCGGACATTTTGGAAATCGGTACGTCCGTGGTTTTTTGGACGTAGGAATACCAGCCATCGGACGAGTCGTGCTTGAAAACGTAGCCGTCCACAGTCTCAAGCCAGGCGCCGGACTCATCACCCTTCTGGTAACCGCTGAAATTCAATCCATCGGGCTGTTGGAAAGTGTGAAGGCCCGGCCAGGCCGGCACTGCATGGACTGGGCAGGATAAAACTGCGAGCAGGAATAAAGACAGGACCAGCCTAGGCAAGTTGTTCATAACCATATACTATCCACGCGTTTCCGCTTATGGAGGCATTCACGTTCAGGACCGAGCCGATTGTGACCCCGCTTTGGCGCACGTCGTTGGCGCTAGCCCCGATGGGCGGCAGGTCCACCACAGTGGGCTGTGTGCCCCATTGAAAGGTAAAGTTGCGGACGTCCCCGACTGCAATTTTCACCGTGCCGTCCCGCGCGTCCGGAGAATATGAAACCACCTGCAGGACTTCAACATTGGCGGACTCCGGGTAGACTTCCAAAACCTTCACAGTCATGGCCGCGGAATCGGTCAAGGGCCGCATCGGAACTCCCATTGAGGGGTTTGGGCTGCTGGCCACGGTTGCGTTTCCAACGGTCACGTTTTCAGGTTGTCCTGGATTTACCAGACAGCCGGCAAGAAGAAGCGAACCGAATGCAAGGACTGTGAAGGAAAATAAATTCATCTAAAACACCACGTGCAAGTAGATATGTCCGGCAGTTACTTAATTTCCCCTACTAACTCCTCAAGCAGGTCTTCCAGGGTGACAACTCCTGCAAACTCGCCCTTGTCGTCAACCACGATTGCAATGTTCCTGCCCAGCGACTGGAGCGTGGAGAACGCGTTGTGCAGCTTGTCAGAAGTGCGAAATACTACTGGCTTGACGGATACCTGGGCAACCACCCAGTCGGGATGCTCGTATGATGCGAGGCCAAGGGTCTTGACCCCGACCACGCCGACGACCTTCTTCTGGCTGTCAAGCACGGGCAGCCGCGAGTACGGCCCGGACACGGCCTTGCGGTGGGCATCGGCCACGGGCATCTCAGCTTGGAGGAAGACCACGCTTGACTTGGGAGTCATGGCCTTTGATACCGGCCGGTCGTTGAACTCCAAAACGTTTTCGATGAGCTCGCGCTCCTTTTCGGATATCCCCTTGTTCCTTGCGCCAAGCTTGACTGCAGAGCGCACGTCATCCTCGGAAAACTGCTCCACCCCAGTAGCCATCGAGTATGCGCCGGGAATCAGGCGGTTGATTGCCTCAAACACCACCACAAGCGGGAAGGAAGCCCAATAAAAAAATTCAATGAACGGCGCAAACAGCAGGGCCATCTTCTCACCATAGGTGGATGCCGCGCTCTTTGGCGCGATGTCGCCAAAAGTCAACAGGAGGAAGCTCATCAGGCCAACCGCGATGCCGACGCCAGCCTCGCCGTAAAGGGCGGTTGTGATGCTTGTGGCAAAGACCGAGGCGGCCACGTTGGCTATGTTGTTGCCAATAAGTAGTGAGATGATTACCCTGCGCCGGTTCGCCTTCAGCCGCGAGAGGCTTTCTGCGCCCGGAATCTTCTTTTCCACAAGCGAGTGCATCCGTACCGAGGACAGGGAAAGGAATGCCACTTCGCTTGCTGCAAAGAAGGCAGATATCACAATCAGCGCCGCAAGAAGCACGGCATCAAGGAGCACGTCGGTCATGAAGTAATTAGGCGGAGGAGAAATAAATCACCCACACGCCGCTCACGCCTTCGGCGCAACCCAGGGGCTGCGTTGGACGGCAGAATCGGCGCGGTCCTTTTCGGCAAGACGGGTGCAGCGTATCTTGTTGCAGGTGATCTCACATATTTCGGACGCATACTCGACTATGCGGATGCAGTGGCGAAGGTAGTTCGCGTGCTCGGAGTCGCTTGACGAGGCGACCTGCTTGCGCAGCTTGCGCACCAGGGCGTCCTTTTGCTGGAAGAACGAGTAGTTGAAATCCAGCTTGCGGAAGTAATTGAAGGCGTTCTCGTACAGCGCAAAGGATTCCTTGAACGCGTCGACGTCGTGCGTAAGCCCGGGGTTTTCAACAGCGTACTGCCCTATCTCGACCAGGTGGTCGGACACGCGCTCTATAGACCAGGCTATGCGGGTGTTGGATACCGCCTCGAACGCGTTCCGGGACTGATAAGCCTTGCGCAGCAAAAGGAGGTAGCGGCGGTCTATGGCGTCGTCGCGCTTCTCAAGTTTCTCCGTCGAGGCTTTGGCCTTCGACTCGAGTATCGCCAGGACGTAATCATGCAGCGCCTTGCTTGAGTTGAACATGCGCAGGATTATCTCCTCTGTCGGAAGCAGCGCGGTCTCCGCTATGATGCGCAGCAGGTAGTTGCCGTCGGGCTCGTTGAGGAGTTCTATTGCTGTGAGCTTGTGACGGGCTTCGGTGGCGACCTCGAACGCGTACTTTCCGTGTACGACGGTCTCGGTGGCGCCGCAGATGTAGGAAGACACCACGTGGTGGATGCCCTCGGCCACGCTGTTCGCCTGGACGGTTACGGCGACTTTATCGCTGCTTTTCTTTGCAAGGATGCAGAGTGCGCCGTCGTTTGACTCGGAGACGAACACGGTAGAGCCCTTCCCGACCCCGTTTGCCTCAGTCCACTTGCGGGGAAGATAAATAGTGAGTGCATTTCCCATCTGCTGGACGCGTTTTACCTCTTTCATCAAAACCACTTACTTACAAAATAAGCACATACTATTTTGAGAAACCAAATAATAATACGTTTCCGCTTAAACCGCTATAAATACGCCGTTTTAAAAAACAACGTTTTTTCAGTGCGCAGAGGACATAAATGATATTAGATAACGCTCCAAAATGATTTGAAAGATTCCAGCAATAAAAATCAGAGTTCTTCCGCCCAAAGCCGGAAGGCAACAACAGGCTAATTGGATGCCGGATTGGCGCCGGGGTTATGGCCCTTGCACCAACATCATCACGATTACGGAAAGCAGCGCGACGCCGGAAAACAGGAGGACCTGCTCCAAGGCAGCACTACGGCTTGCACAAGACTTGCCTAATGGACGCATAAAACCAATTCACCTTTTCATTGCCACGACTACGGGCCACAACCAACGACCGGATTGCCCGGCTAATTTGTCGGATACCTTATCACGACTATGCCCGATCCTCCGGGGTTCGCGTTCGGCGTGCCGTAGCCGTTGCCACCACCACCACCGGTGTTGTCAAGGCCTGCAGCCCCGTTGCCACAGCCTCCGGTGTTGGTGCCTCCGATTCCTCCTCCGCCCCTGCCGCCTGCAGGGCACGGCCCGGCCCAGTGTCCGCCCGCGCCTCCGCCGCCAAACCAACCTGCGTCGCCGTAGGACGTGCCGACAAGCCACGAGTAATCCGAGCCGACCCCTCCAACTCCACAGTTAGTGCTTGCGCTGCCTGCAGCACCGACGCCGCCTGCGCCGCCGCCACCGCCGTTGCACGGGTAGCTGCCGACCCCGCCGGAGTACCCTTGGCCGGCGATGCCGGTTCCAGGAGTGGTTTGGACGTACGCGCCGCCACCGCCCGAACCGCCGTTGGATGCGTATGGCCCGGAACTGTGCGTGCCTCCGCGGCCGCCGCCAGTTGCGACTATCCCTGCAAAAGCGCTGTTGCCGCCGTTGGTCTCAGTGCCGTTGCCGCCCTTGCCAACAGTGACGTTGAGTACCGCCCCGGGCGTGACAGTAAAATTGGTATTGTAAAGGATGCCTCCTGCACCACCGCCTCCGCCCAGGTTCGCGCCAGTTCCACCCGCGCCGCCGCCTGCCACTATGAGGTAGGCGACCGAGGTGATTCCTGCCGGTACGGCCCAAGTCGAGTTGCCAATGGCGGTGAACACCACCAATGCGAATGACTGGTTCTTGCTTGAGCAGCTTGCATTGCTCCCTCCAACCGCACCGATGCAAGACCATGCAAACGGGTTGGAGCCCGTGACTGCCGACGCAGTGCCCGAAGAGCACAGGCCAGTTGATGGCGCGGCATCGTAGTAAGTGCCGTTTGCAGGGCCGCAAACCCCGTTCACTGGGCCGAAAGGATACAGGTAACGCAGGATCACCGTGCCTGAGCCACCGGCTGCGCTTGCGTACGGGACATAACTCCCCCCGCCGCCACCGCCGGTGCCATTCAATCCAGGCTGTCCCACGGTTGCGATGCTGGCGCCGCCTCCACCCAAACCGCCGCTGATGTTTCCAGCGCCATTGCCTGCGCCGCCGCCGCCAAAGTATGCCGCGGTGCCGTTGATTGAAGATAAAGTCCCGTTTCCTCCTGCGCAAGTGCCGACGCTTCCAGCGCCGCCGCCGCCCGCGCCGTAAGGCGATGCGCACGTGCCTCCTGCATAACCCTGGCCAGCAGTCCCACTGCCGGGCGTTGAGGACCATCCTGCGCCTCCTCCGGAGGCGCCAAGCAAGCCTGCCGTGCCGTGGCCCACGCCATATCCTGCGGACGCGCATCCTCCTGCGCCGCCGCCGATTGCGGTTACGTTTGCAAATGTAGAATTGCCGCCGTTATTTCCGGTGCCGCAGCTGACTGGAGCCCCGCCCGCGCCCACAGTAATGGTATAATTGTTCCCTGCGGCTACGCTGAACCCTGACCCTACAAGCACCCCGCCTGCTCCGCCGCCTCCTGAGCCGCCGCCGTTGCCGGAGTCGCACGCGTGGTAGGAGCCGCTGCTTGCGCCGCCACCGACCACCAGGTACTGCACTTGTGTCACGTTGGTTGGAGCAGTCCAGTTGAGCGAACCCACTCCGGCGAACGTCTCTATCGCATATGCGCCGTCAAAACTTACGGTGCAGCTGAGCGCGCCCGAAAGGCACGTTGATGTGCTTGCAATGCAGCTTGCGTTTGCGCCTCCGTCCGAACCCAGGCAGTCCCAGTACCAAGGCCCGGTGCCGGTGACGGTGGTGCCTGTTCCTGCGCTGCAAAGGTTGGCAGTTGGCGCGGAATACGAGCCGACGCTGCCGCTGCTTGGGCCGCAAAGCCCCGCGACAGGAGTTGCGCTGGGCGACGGACTCGGAGAAGGCGAGGGGCTTGGTGAAGGTGAAGGGCTGGCCGTTGGCGCTACAGACGCGGCAGCAGCGGACTGGCCAGCCCGAACCGTTGAGTTCGCGCAAGTACCCGTAAGCGCAACGGCGCCAGTCTGGGTGTTCTGTGAAATCCTGCCATCGTCATACGTGAAGATTATCTTTTCGAACCGGAACGTCTTGCCGCCACTGCACTCCTGAGGGGAAAACGTGGAATTCTGGATGGTGGCCCTTGAACCGCCCGAAAAGACGACGCGGGACGAATAAAGCAACGCCTTGTTGCCGGCCGAATCGAGCACCTCGACAGTGCGCAATAAGAGCACGTTGGTGTCCTTGTTCTCAAGCACCATCACAGTCCCGTTCAAGCCGACGCCAAACGAGACTATTGAAAACGGGTAAGCTGACATCCAGTAGGACTGCGACTGGCTTGAAAGGACGTCCTGGCCGGACTTGGGCGCGCCGGACACTACAGACACGCCGACTATCGCGACAAGAAGCACGGCGCCAAGCACCACCAGATACTCGGTGGCGCCCTGGGCCCTGCTGCGGACTGACATAGGAAACCCTAAAGAGAATATGCCCATTGACGCACCACTAATTAATGACGCTACAGAGACGAAAACGGCAGATAAATAGACTTAGTAAATACTTCCGGAAAAAATACCAAAACCACATACTTTACGACGGATGCTTACGCTAGTAAGGAAAATACCCCGCGGCCGGAACTCCTCTAAGCCACACCTCGTCAACGGGTACAGTTGCACGAATCCAGGTTGCAGCTTCCAGGATACGTGCAGGAAGTTATGACGTTCCAGGCGGTCCCATAGCAGGATATCGTCGTGCAGCCGCTGCACGATGCAGGGCAGTTGTTTCCGGAATAGCACACCGTCGACCCGGAGGAGTATCCCGCGGCAACGCACGCCGCATTGCAGTTCGCATTGTCGCTGATGAGAGCTGAAGTCTGCGAGCTTACATTGCACGTCAGGACCTCGAATGCGGGAAGCGGGCTGGGCGAAGGAGACGGACTTGGAGAAGGACTCGGAGATGGCGAAGGCGACGGACTCGGAGACGGCGAAGGCGATGGACTGGGCGAAGGCGAAGGAGACGGGCTTGGAGAGGGGCTAGGCGAAGGCACTGCCGAAGCCTGGATGGTGGGCTGGCTTGATGAAACGTTCACCGAATTGGAACACGAACCCGAAAGTGCGACCGCACCCGTCTGCGTGTTGTTGAAAATCTTGCCGTCGTCGAACGTGAAAATTATCTTCTCAAACCGGAACGACTTGCCGGCCGAGCACCCGGAAACGAAAAAAGTGGAATTATACAGCGTGACTCTGGAACTGCCGGGAAGCACGACGCCTGTAGTGGAAAAATAGAGAGCGGACCGGATTCCCGACGGGCCGACCGCATCCACGGAGTGGATGAGAAGAGCGTTGACATCCTTGTTCTCAAGGGTGAACACGACCCCGTTGGTGCCAACCCCGAGAGAGTAAACCGAAATGGGGTAGGCATTCATCCAATATGACTGCGACTGGCTTGCTGAAACGTCCGAAACTGATTTCGGCGCGTTGCTGGAGACAGAAACGGTAATCACCGCAACCAAGAGGACCGCACCAAGCACCACCAGATACTCCGTGGCACCCTGGGCCCTTCTGTGGGACCTAGATGCAGCTACCCAAGAAAAGACGCCCATTTTTCGTCACTAAACACTGGAAGCAAAAGAGACGGAACCGGGCGATAAATAGCCTTAGTAAATACTTTCGGAAAAAATATCAAAACCACATACTTTTGTGTGGCTGAAAAAACAAGACAGACCTTTCCAAAAAAAGAAGGAAAGGCCCGTTGGTACAAAAGGGGATTGCGCGGACTAGTTCTTCACGCGGGTGTGCAAAAGCTCCAACGCCTTCTTGCCGCCGACTTCTCCTAGGAATTCGGAATAGAGCCCCTTCAGCTCGGGGTTTTCGTCGGAAACCTTGAACTTGGACGTGTCGTCGAGTGAAAAGAGCTTTGCCCTGCGCTTCTGTAGGAGTTCGGGAGTGGTCAGCGGCTGCCCAGCGCCACCCATGCACCCGCCCTGGCAGGCCATTACCTCGATGAAGTGGTATTTTGAGCGAAGCTCCTTATTGCCAAGGATGGGCCCGGCGTTCTTGAGGAAGTGTATGACGAGGATTTTCACAGGGAGCCCGCCGAGGTCGAACGTGAGTTCGCGCACGTTGTCAAAGCCGCGCAAACTAGTTACTACTGGCTCGCCGAGAGTGATACCCTTTAGCTTGGCACAATATCGCAGCGCCGCCTCGGTCACGCCTCCGGTTGTGCCGAAGATACGCGCTCCTCCGGAGCCCTGACCCATAAGGTTGTCAAAGTCGCTTTCCGGGCAAGTGGAGAGTTCCATTCCCTTTGCCTTCATCAGCTCGGAGATTTCCTTGGTGGTGATTACAAAATCAACTGCAACCTTGCCGTCTGGAAGAATCATGTCCTTGCGCTTTGCCTCCATCTTCTTGATGAGGCAGGGCATTGCCGCGACAGAGTAAATCTTTGCAGGGTCAAGGTTCTTTTTCTGGGCGAAGTAGGTCTTGATGAGTGGCCCAAGGCACTCCATCGGGCTCTTGATTGTGGACATGTGGTCCATAAAGAGGTCGGGGTGCTTCTGCTCCAAAAACATGGCAAACCCCGGGCAGCACGAGTTGAGCATAGGGAACGGGCCGTTGTGCTCGATGCGCTCAAGAAGTTCAGCTGCTTCCTCAAGGATGACCAAGTCCGCTGTGAAGTTGGTGTCAAAGACGTAGTCGAACCCGAGCTTGCGCAGAGCGCCTACAAGCTGGCGGGTCACCTTTTCTGTGGGAGCGTCGTAGTTGAACGGCTCGCCGATTGCCACGCGAACAGCGGGGGCAACTTGGATTACCTTGATAAGAGTCTTGTCTGAGAGTGCTTTTTCGAGTTCGGTAAAGTCAGCCATATCAAGTCACCAAGTTTATGCCTTCAAGCCAGCGGCCTTGGTTGCGGCAAAGCCGCCCGCAAGCGCAGTAGCAAGCTGGACTGGGCCCATTGCGATGAGGAAGGCTGCGGGAACAAAACCGGAGAGCACTAGAGCGGCTGCGGAAACCATCAGGAATCCTGCCTTTGCAATCGAGGAGAACACCACGCCCTTGCTCTTGATTGAAAGGACGTAGACTGCGTTTGCAACCCAGATGGGAGCGATGAAATAGAGGAGTGCAGCAGACTGCGCGCCAAAGACTATTCCTGACACGTACGCGCCGATGCTTGGCACGACCACTAGGGGAATGAGCTTGAGCTTGCTTCCGGCAACGGTGAGCGCACAATATGCAAGCATGAAGTTGACAATGGTGCCGACTAGGAGCTGGTTTGCAATTCCGGGGATGAATCCGAACGCGATGGGCGCAAGGAAAGCCGCTGCCACAAAGGGCAAAGTTTCGTTAAGGCCTTCTGCCACATTCCCAAAAACTGAGCGGTTGAACTCCATAATATAGTCTCACCAAACTGTCTTTTACCTGCCAAGTTTATAATTGCCACCGCATATGCGCAATGCCTTGCCATGCACTATCGCATCCGCTATCTTTTCCCGCGCGCAGGAAAGGAGCCTGTGGAAGGTAGGCTGGGAGATGCACATTTTTTGCGCGCATTCAGACTGCTCCAGGCCTTCAAGGTCCTTGAGCCTTACCGCCTCGAACTCGTCGATGGTAAGCGCTGACTCCTCCAGCATAGACATCCTCACGCCGGCTGGCTTGAAGTAGGTCACGCTGGGAGGAAAAAGCAC
>JGI24729J20445_1000761_pt1 | contig 14490 bp, 17 predicted proteins | sample EPASupsiteSAE323_FD_20445 | JGI IMG/M metagenome (IMG submission 20445) | reverse complement strand
AAAAAGAAATTTAGCACTCTTGGTAAAATGGCAAGTGCCGTAAGGTCGAAATATGATCCTAGCAATTTATCAGTTTCGGTTGGTTGGTTATCTAGATCAGCGATCAAGCGCGGTGAAAAAATTGAATCAGGCCAAGTAAGACCGATCACGCAGAAAATGCGTGATTATTTTAAATCAAGGAATGTTCCATTGTCGGCAAAACCTGCAATGGTTATCCCAGCTCGTAAAACTTTTGATCCAATGCAAAATAAATTAGAACCTAAAATAGCACCTATGGTCGAGGATAAGATTTGGGATTATATTAATAAGAATAGAGGAATGTGATGTAATATAAAAAGCCTACTATTTGTTAGTAGACTTTAAAAACATTTCTATTGATTTGTCTAGTAATTTTGAAAGAGGAATACTTGTTTCTTTGGAGTATTCTTTTAACTTAATTAATAATTCCGTATTTACTGCATTTGATATTGGTGTCCTTGTTTTTAGTGCATCGTTACCCATTTATTATCACCTCTAAAATATTATATCATTACAAAAAAGTCCTTGCAAGTCCTTGGACTTTTTTGTATAATAATATTAGGAGTTGATGATTTGCATGGATAAAAAACACGTAGTATATAAACATACTAATAAAATAAATGGCAAGGTTTATATCGGCATAACAAGTATAGAGGTTAAAAAACGATGGAGTAATGGTAGTGGCTATACGCATAACGATTGTTTTACTAAGGCGATTAATAAATATGGTTGGGACAACTTTCTCCATGAAATATTATTTGATAATTTAAGCGTAGAACAAGCGTGTGTTATAGAGAAAAAGCTAATATTAGAATACAAATCGATTTAACGTAAATTTGGATATAACCTCACTAGTGGTGGTGAAAGAGGGCGTAAATATTCAAAAGAATCGCGTGAAAAGATGAGCGTATCAAGAAAAGCAAGAGTGTGCTCAGAAGAAACACGCAGTAAGATGAGTATAGTTAGAAAGGGAATGACACATTCAGAAGAAACTCGTAAGAAAATGTGTATAGCTAGAGCAGATAGGGTTTTTACTGAAGAATCGCGTAAGAAAATGAGTATATCTCAATCAGGAGTTAATAGTCACCGAGCGAGAAAGGTTATTTGTATAACAACTGGTATTGTATTTAAAACAATGCGTGAAGCAGAAAAATATTATAATATAAATCAGAACGCAGTTAGCCATTGTTGCACAGGTAAACAAAAATCAGCAGGTAAAGATTTATTAACAGGTGAAAAACTTCATTGGATGTACCACGATGAATATTTAAAACTAAATCAGTTAGCATAAAGAACGCGAAAGCGTTCTTTTTATTACCCAAAAGCGAGGTGTTTAATGTTTTTACCAACAATTAAAATCACTGACATATCCGAGAAATGGAGATCAGCTATTCGTGCTAATCAAGCAATAGCTGATTTTTGTTTACTCAAATATAATAAACCGTTGAAAATTTATAACGGATATGACGAAAAGACCCCACCAGTTGCAACGGATTGCCCTTATGTGGTGTTGCTGCCTGGCTCAAAATTAGAAGGTGCAGGAAAGCCTGAAAATACTTACATGGCAACAATAGCCTGGTGTATTTACAATAAAACCCCTGTGACTATTGGTGATGATATAAGTTTTCCTGGTCTTGTAGAAACCGACACATTAGGACAATTGATAATTGAAGCGGTGGCAGAATTGAATCCAAGTTATCCGGTTAACGACATTGATTATGATATAGACCCATCAAGTAATTTCCCCCAGTACCCAGGGAGAATGAATTTAACTTTGAACATACCAGTTTTAATGGGTACAAAAATAGAGTATTAAATTTTAGGAGTTGATAATATGGCTCAACAGGCACAAGGGTATCGCGGTTTACTAGGGTTAGATTTTGAAACAACCTATAACACCACGCCATCTGTTCCAAACGGTATTTTAATGCCAATCCAGTCAAGTAAAGTGAGATCAAAACAAAATCTTGCTGAAGATAAAACAATCACAGGCAGGCGTGATCCAGCGCAACCTAGTATGGGCTTTATCGATGTATCGGGAGCCGTTGCAGTACCAGTTGATGAAATTGCCATAGGATACTGGCTTAAAGCAATTTTCGGTAATCCAGTAACTACAGGATCTGCAGATCCATACACGCATGTATTTAAGCCAGGGCTAAGTCAGCCGTCCCTGGTGCTGGAACAAGCATTCCCCGACATTAATCAATATTTCCTGTTCAATGGTTGTAAGGTTGGAAAACTTGGCATCAGTTTTGGCGGAGATGGTGACCTTGCGGCAAATATTGATATTATGGGCGCGAAGGAAACTATTTCGGCAACAAGTTTTGATAGCACATTAACACCGATTCCTTTAACTAAATTTGCACCATTTAAAGCATCGATCAGCGAAAATGGCGTTGATCTAGCTGTAGTTACAAAGTGCGACCTAAACTTAGATATGGGCCTTGATGGTGATACTTATGTATTAGGCAGTAATGGTTTCCGTGGCTCAGTAAACGAGGGCATTATTGGCGTGTCAGGCAGTATTACAGCACTGTTTACAGATGCATTACTGCTTAATAAGGCAATGGCAGGCACAACTTCTAAAATCACGCTTAAACTTACTAATGGTACGCACTCTCTTGAATTTAAGTTACCTGAGGTCATGTATGAGAGAAATTCTCCCACGATTGACGGCCCTAAAGGTGTATTGGTTGAATTGTCATATAAGGCGTTTTATCGTAATAGCGTAGAAAATGCCGTTATTGTCGTAACTTTAGTAAATGGACAGGCAACATATTAAAAAAAGGAAACCACGCAAATGTGGTTTCCTTTTCAATCGCTATAAGTTACTTTTCTAATTTCAGGGTGATCGTTATAGTATTTTGAAACCTCTTTAAATGTATTTACATAAATAGCATTTTGAGGATCATCAGAATGTAAGTAACACACTTTGTTATTACTTATGTGTTGATCATATGTATATTTTTTGCTTTTTTCTAACCACATTGATTTGTCTATATAAATAGCGATTATTTGGTCAACATATTCTTTTTTTACCCTGTCATAACTAAATGATACCCTGTAATCACGTTCTCTGTGCGTGATGCCATTATCGAGACATAGAATTTTTACTTCTTCTAATTTTTTTTCGTTTGGTATTTCTAACGTCTTATACGTTATAGTAGTTACCATATTAGCTATGCCAGGAGTAACATTAGAATTTGAACGTATAGACTCGGTGCGGAGATATATAGTCATTCCATCGTTATCACCAACATAAATATCTTCCGCAAAACAAAATGAGTGGATTGAGAGTATTGCTGTAAATAAAAGCAAAATTTTCTTCATATTCAAAGCTCCTTAAATATAATACTATCCATATTATTACTGCAAATATACAATAAATTCCTTCTTATTTAAGGAATTTAGATGCAAATGTCAGACAATACAACCTTACTGGTTAAGGAAAATTTATTATATAAAAAATAAAGGTGGAATTTAACATGACCGAACAAGAAATAAAAGAACTGGAATTGAAAGAAGCCAAGGAACGCGAAGAAAAACGCGAGGCTCAGGAAGCTAGAAATAGAGAAATTTTGCTTGAATTGATAGCCGCTGGTAGTGTGCCAGCTCCACGGGCATTAACTAGAACAGAGCGTAAAGCAATGGATTTGGCAGGCGTCAATTTTGCAAAGCGTAAAGCTGAAGATAAAAGACAATTTGGAGATTTAATAGAAGACACCTACGACTGGATTATTGATAACGTTTATCCTGGACAACTTGACGAAGTGAGTAATAACGTAGCAAATTACATTGCCCTTAGAACTTACAACATGACCTATAACGATGATCTAGCAATAAAAAACTAAAAAGCATTTGGGAGTGGAACCTTCAAACGGCAAAGTATTGCAATACATGCCGAAAGGCTAAATTAGATACCGACTGCCCCAAATGCGTAAATAAATGTCCTAATATATTTTTTGAAAATAAAAATATATGGAAGTTATGGAACAACATACAAACTCAGTGGCGAGTTATTGACGGCGGTATAATCGGTTTGGATTATACCGCTATAAATTTTGTTATTGAATTACTTGATGTTGATCTAAACCCCGCTGATTTTGCGAAATTAAAATTGATGGAACGCATGACGATTGATAATTCGCGAAAGGAAAAATAAATGGGAGCAAGAGACGTACAGATTAGGATAGTAGCATTTGATCAAGCTAGTTCTGCTTTTAGGCAGATCGAGGACGCAGCCGCGAGAGCAACTAGGCAAATGCAGAATATGGGTAATAATTCGACTGGTGCTGTTTATAATGCCGCTGGGGTTGCTGCTGGTATTATGGCTTATAATGCATTAGCTTCAGCCGCTAGTGCTGCCATGAATATGACCTTGAATTTTAGTAAAACCATGGAAACAAATGAAATAGGTATTGCAGGTATCCTCATGAGCATGACTACCTTAAACGGCGAAACCCTTAAGTGGGGAGATGCTATGAGTATATCAAAGGACGTTATGCGGCAATTGAATGATGAAGCTTTAAAAACAGCGGCCACGTCCGAGGAAATGGTGGGAGCCTTTAGAGGGATTTTAGCACCAGGGCTTGCCGCTAAAATGACCATGAAAGAAATTGTCGAGTTGACTAGCGTTGGGGTTAATGCTGTTAAAAGTTTCAACCTACCTAAACAACAGATATTGCAAGAATTGCGTGATTTAGTGCAAGGTGGCATTACGCCAGCATCGTCAACCCTTGCAACTTCAATGGGGCTTAAGGATGCTGATATTAAAGCCGCAAAAGCATCTTCTGAGGGATTATTTGCTTTTCTTATGAGACGCATGGAAGGTTTTAAATATTCAGCACAAGCGACACAGCTAACAATGGCTGGTTTGACCGATACGGCAATCGAGGGTTTTACACGTATTGGATCAGTAGGGACATTACCTGTTTTCAATATGATTAAAGAAAACTTACAAACTATTGGCAAACAATTTGTAGATATAAATAATGAGACCGGAAAGGTAACTATCAGTAAAAATTTAACAAATGAATTAACGCAGATATCAACAAAAGCAGTAAAAGTAGCTAATGATCTACAAGAACTATTTCTCCCTGTTGCGGAAGTTGCTGTCCCTACGCTTAAAGTAGCAGGTGCAGCAGTAGCCTTTGTAGCTGATAATGTAGTTACTGTAGGACGAGGACTTGCTACTTGGTATGTATTGTCTACTATAGCTGGTATGTATACGAAGATAGCGGCAGTAACAAGCGGAGCTGTAGTATCTAATGGTTTATTAGGTCGTGCTGTGGCTATAACTACTGCCGAATTTTCAAGGCAGGGCGCGGTAGCTGAAATAGCAATTGCTAAAGAAATGGCGATGGTAGAGGGGGCATCTGCTGCAATTATTGCTGCTGAAAAAGCAAAAGCAGTTGCTAAAAAAGAGGCGGCTATGCTTGCAGCAGGAATTTTAAAAGCCGAAGAAGCAGGTAATCTTACTTTAGCGACTCAAATACGCGGATTATCTGCCGAATATATGAGATTAGGCATGACAGCAGAAGAAGCTGGCTTAATGCAATTGCAAGCTGCGAATATGGCACGGAAGGGAAATTTTTTATTAGCAACGCAATTAATAGAGGTACGAGCTGCACATCTAGCAAGTGCAGTTGCTGCGAGGGAAGCTCAGATTGCGGCTACTACAGGTGCGGGTGCGGCAGGTAATGCGGTCAAAAGCTTAGGCAAAACTGTACTTGCACTTGCTGGTGGATGGTTAGGCGTTGGTATTGCTGCTGCTTGGGCTACTACGGTTATGATCGACTATTGGAAAAAGAAAAATCGCGTAGATAGTTATAATCAAAAAGCAGAAGTATTTGAAGGTATAGATGCAGACGGGAATAAGTATTACACCAAAAACGTGTGGGTAAAAGGGGAAATGGTTAACAGTGGTACGGGCGGTATGGTGCAAGGAGTTGACCATATTGAGCGCGTTAAATTATCACCAGCAGAACTAGAACGCCATCTACAATATTTAAAGGAAAAAGAAGATCTAGAAAATGGAATATCTACTGAACAAAAGCCACCGCCAGACATCAGCGGATTAGAGCCCAAATTCCCTGGTGCTACAGAAATTGATAAACAAGGATTAAAACTAGCTGAACAACAAGAACGTCATGAAGATAAATTACGCCTAATGGTTGATGGTTTAAATGAAAAAATCATAGGTGAAACAGGTACTAATTTTCAGACCAACGTTGCAAAAACACTCAAAGAAATAGATAAAATGAATATCGAAATACGAGAAGCGAAAGAAAAAGGTGTTGATACTAAAGAAGCAGAGGCTAAAATTAAAGCTTATCGAGAAACAATGCTTGGTAATGAAGATAAGGACGAAAACAAAAGAACACTAGGAAAATATGGGAAAGAACAGTTTTGGGCACAGCAAGAATTGCAAAATAACACTGGTATCATGGATGCAAATACCACGAATAATGAACGTATGGCGGCTGAATGGACAAAACAAAAATCATATACTGAAGCAAATAAAGCAAGAGACGATGAATATAAACAAACAGGTGATAGTGACGCGGCAGAGGCATCTAGAGCTGCTAAAAATGCCGCTGCCGACAGAGTGTATCTTGACAGCATAAGAGATATAAATCTGAAAGAAATAAACCAGCAAATTGATAAAAATAATATGCTGGTACAGCTTGAAGGTAAAACCTATGCTGAAGTTGATGCATTAAATCGGCAAGCTCTACAGTCTAAAATAACCATGCTTGATGATGAAATTAAAAAGGCCACGACTACCAAAGAGGATCGTATAAAACTTGAACAGCAAAAAATGTCTGCTATCGAATCTTTGCAACAGATTTCAGGTCGTAACCTAGAAACCGCTGGTGCTGAGGCCATGCGCCGAATCAAAGCCCAGCAGTTTGATTATGCTGAAGTTATGGTACAATCCTTCAATGATATTGGTAGTAGCATTGAAGGTCATTTGACTGGATATCTTAACCGCACCGAAAGCTTCAGTCAAAGTTTTCAAGGGATTTTTTCCGATATGGTAAAGGCCGTAGAACAAATGATGATAAAAATGTGGATGCAGAAAACTATTATGGGGCCATTGCAGGATTGGTTTAGCGGTATACTTGGTAGCAGCACAAAAACCAATACAAGTGCTTTTACTCTCAGTAATGGGACGCAACTTGATCCTAATTTCGGATTTAAAATACCAGGTAAAGCTAAAGGCGGTCGCGGTCAGGGGTTAACACTTGTCGGTGAAGAAGGTCCTGAACTGATTAACTTTGATAATCCAGGTATGGTGTATACTGCGAACCAAACTAAAAATATAATGGGTGGCGGTAATCAATCACCACAAGTAATCGTAAACGTTATAAATAATACTGATAATAAAGTTAAAGTATCTAAAAAGGCTACATTTGACAGTGATACTCAAATGACAGTGGTTACTATGGTGATCGATGCGTTAGAGCGTAATGTGGGAGGGATGAAAGATGCCTTCCAGGGAGGTGCTGGTTAATGCTTGTATTTCCTATATTAAGTAAAACGCCATCGTATGGTTTTAATGAGGATTTTCAGGACAATACGATTATTAGTAAATCCGATGGGGGCTATAAAGCCACGCGTCCCCGCAACACTCGTACAATTGGCATATGGGTAGTTCCGTATAAAGCGTTATCAGATACTGATTATCAAACATTAATTAATTTTTACCGAAATCAAACATATGGTGGTGCAGAAAAGTTTCAATGGACACATCCAAAATTCGGCACTACTCACACAGTTAGGTTTATGGGTAAACCACCATTTGTCTTAGGCGAATACGGATGGGATGGGCAGTATACAGTGGAGGAGGTTTAATATGCCATTACCGTTTTCAGTAGGTGGATTAATTGAAAAAAATAAATTATCGAATGATAAGCCGTGGTTGTTACTACTAGAATTAAACCTTCCTGATGGTACAGCCATTCATATTGTTAGAAATAATGAAGAAATTAATTGGAACGGCATTACGTGGATACCATTTCCGTTTGACACAACTGATAAGACTGAGGATATGAAGTCATTACCAGTTCTTAATGTGCAAGTTAGTAATGTGGCAGGAATTATGCAATCATACCTTGAAGAGTATGACGGCCTGGTTGATTGTCCTGTTACGATTAGGTTGATCCACGCCGCACATTTAGATAACCCAGTCCCTGAGATCGAAGAGACTTTCGAAATTCAGGAAACTGATTATGATGAAGAATGGGTAAAATTTGCGTTAGGTGCTAACTTTTGGTTCTTTTACCGAGCGTTGTCTGATCGATATTTAAAGGACTGGTGTAATTTTAAATACGGTGGTATAAAATGCGGAGTAAACGCTATTTGCTTAATTCAGTATCCTACATGCCCACACGTTCTAACGGGTTGCCTTGAACGTATGCAAGTGTCAGGAATTACAGCAATTAGGTTTGGTGGAGAACCAGCACTGCCAGGAGGTATTTATGCATCGAATAGTTGATTTAATTGGCAAGGAATTTAAGGATGGTGGACGTGGTCCGAATGAATATGATTGCTGGGGATTATCGGCGGAAGTATTTAGGCGTTTTGGCATTGAAGTTCCCGACTATAAAATATCATGTGAAGCAAAAAATGAAGTTAATGGGCAAATAGTTTCTGAACGTAAAAAATGGGTGCGGTGTATTGGTGAAATGCCAGTCCCTGCACTCATTGTTTTTATGGAAAATGGTATTTGTAATCATACAGGTGTATATATTGGCAATGGGCGTTTTATACATGCCAGGGAGCGCAGTGGTGTGGCAATTGAAAACATGGATAGCGTAGTATGGAAAAAACGGATTGAAGGGATTTATATTCCTGGGTGGCTGTATGATTAGTGTTGTTTTTATTAAAAACCCATTCGATACAGAAAAAAGGGAATCGCATAAGATCGACTACATAGATGGTGCCGCTGTAAAAAGATACATAGATCCATATCTGTCTTACTATCCTGATACCGAATTTCATGTCAGCATCAATGGGCACACTTTAGAAAAATATGAAGTTACTTTAATATGCCCTGCCGATGGAGATCAACTTGTAATACTGCCTGTTGTCGGAAAAAAGCTAGGAGAGATACTTAATAGCATTGCCACTATAGCCCTCATGGGGTTCGCTAACGAATTGAGTTTAGGAAAAAGTTGGTTTATTAATGCTCTTGCCAAAGGTGCTGTTATGTACGTTGGTGGTCGTATTATAAACGCGATACTACCGCCTCCAAAGCAAAATTTAAACAGCTCAACCGTATCGCCTACCTATGGATGGGGTGGGGCAAAACCCATAGCCGCAACTGGTACGCCAATCGGTAAAACCTTTGGTAGGGTTAAACCTGCACCAGTTGTATTGGCACGTCACGTTACCACAGATGGGGACAAACAGTACCTTAATATCCTCTATGGCGGTGGTGAGGGGCCAATAGATTCTGTTGCAGATATAACGATTGATGGTAATCCAATTGCTAATTATAAAGATGTGCAAGTGGATATTCGTTTAGGCACCAATGACCAGGAACCGATTGAAAACTTTGGAGATACTTTTGCGGATCAAACGCTTAACTATGAATTGCAAGAATATAGCGACTGGAAAGTGAATACTAACTATAAACTTGATGAGAAAATTGAGGTAAATGATACGCTATATAGCTGTAGTGTTGCTGGCAAGTCTGGCGCAACTCAACCTACATGGTCAACTGGTACTGTAACTGATGGCAATGCAGTATGGACGTACGCAGGCAGTAAATGGGCTACACAGCAGACTGAAGGGAATGCTGGCAAAGGTTTAGAAATAACATTTGAAATGCCTTATGGACTCTACTATACAAAAGATAGTGGCAGTCTTGCGAATGCGACAGTAAAAGTTAAAGCTCAGTACCGCAAGGTCGGAGATATAGCATGGATAGACTGGGCGCTAACTAAAGATGGTGTTATTACCGCCGCTAAAAACACAGCAGTACGCAGGGTATTTAGAATTGATAACTTGGATGCTGCTAAGTACGAGGTGCGCTGTCAGTGTTATTACAAATCAGGAACAAATACCCGTTACGGTACTCGCGTGTATTGGTCGCAATTAAGCCATGTTATTTACAATGACTTTGCTAGGCCAGGTAAAGTACTGGTGGGCATAAAAGCCCTGGCTACCGATCAGCTAAGCGGATCTGATCCTGACGTGGGGTGGATAAACACTAGGAGTAAGGTAAATGTTTGGAACCCTGATACAGCGCAATATGAGCAGAAACCAGCAACTAACCCATATTGGGGATGCTATGACTTAATTCATAATTGCAAGTATCTTAAAAATATCAATACGAGTCTATATGAGTACGTTGTAGAAGGCAATCCAATCAACCGTATAGACTATCTTGCATTTCTAGAAAATGCAAATTATAGTGCCGAGCTTGACGCAGACGGTGATCCGCGTTTTGAGATGAATTTATTTTTAGATACTGAAATAAGTTTTCAAGATGCTTTGGCAAGGATGGCTGTAGTAGGTCGTGGCGTTATAATTCCGAAGGGTACAAAATATAGCTGTATTTGTGATAAACCAGCTATTCCATCACAACTATTTACGATGGGAAATATCACTGAAAAATCCCTGAAAGGTAAGTTTCAATCCGTAAAAGATCGATCTCAATGTATTGAGGTCGATTTTTTTAATGAGGCGAAAGACTACAAACAGGATTTGGCTATGTATTTTGGCGATGAGTGGAATACTACAGCTCAAGTGCCTAACCCAACGAAGGTTACCAGGTATGGAATAACAAAATATAAATATGCATATCGTGACGCGGTATTTTTGTACAAAGGTAATAAATATCTTAAACGTACCGAAAATTGGGAAGCGGATATTGATGCAATAGCATGTAAGCCAGGTGACGTGGTATTACTGCAGCATAATGTACCTAAATGGGGTGCAGCTGGTGGACGTATTGTAGGAGCAACTGCAAATACTGTTACACTGGATCAAGAAGTTACTATGGTGGCAGGTAAAACATATGCAGTAGAAATCAGGCTTAAAACAGATATCCGGGTAAATCGTACTGTGGTTGCTGTTACAGAAGAAACTGTCACAGATACACTTGATTTAACGACACAGTATACCGATATCCCTGAACGATATGACGTATTTGCATTTGGTGAAGCCCAAAAAGTCACTAAGCCCTTTAAGGTCATAAACATTGTAAAATCTAAAGACCAGCAATGTAAGCTATCAGGGGTTGAATATATTGAAGGAATGTATTCGGATGTTATTGAGATACCCGTGATAAATTATAGTGATTATGTTAATGAAGTAGCTGTTAACGTAATAAATCTATCATGTAGAGTACAATCAGTCATTCAAGGTAAAGGGACAGAAGTAAATACCATAACGGCGAACTGGCAATTACCCAGAGGTAAAACCGCAAATAGTTACCAGGTATACATATCTTATGACGAAAAAGAAACTTGGCAGTATCTAAATGGGGTAGTAAATAAAGAGATAACGATTGATGTAGTGTCTGACAGAATTTATTATTTGAAAATATGTACGGTTTTTAATAACACTGTATCTGACGGTGTTATATCAAATAGCATTACGGTTAGCGGTTTTACTGTAGAACCTAATAGTATTATTGAAGTAAAATGTTATACAAATAACGATAACGAGCTTTTGGTTGTGCATAGTAAAAGTATTGATTCGAATTTTAAGGCGTACAGATATTATGTAGAACCTATTGAAGATTGAGGTGAGAAGGAAGATGCAATATTATATAGAGACAAGGCTGCACTGTGAGTGTGGCCTTTCTTTTACGCACCAGGTTGCGGGGATGGGAATCCCCTTGCGACAGCGTATAGAACAACAGTGTAATTGTCCTAAATGTGGTAAAAATCACAAGTATGCGTATGAATTTGAAGCGGAATTTGCTTGTAGAAAAAAACTGACATTACTTCAGCGAATTGTCATGAAAGTAAAAGAAATCAGAGGATTAGCGCACTGTGTTGAATATCATGTACATCATGACAATGAAAATAGTCCTAAGGTCAATCTGTATCCAAGACTCTGTACCTGCGGAGCAGAAATATTACTAAAACAAAGGAGAGTGTATTAAATGGCTGTAAATATAACATTTGAATGTGATGGCAAACAGGTTACTGAGGCAAACGCGCTAGATTTCGGGACTGTTCAGGCTGGTACCAGTAGTGCGATGAAAGTCATAACTATTAAAAATACTGGTGATAGTGATGCTATGCAGTGTCGTATCGATCCAGTTTTAGCGGTTATTGCAAACGGCTTTTCCTCGGATGCAATCCAGAAGGGAACTGACCGCGAAACTAAGCTTGCTCAATGGTTTGCGAATGCCGGAGCTGTTGGAGGTTCTTCCGTAATTAGCCGTAATGATTCAATGTTGGCCAATGTATAAGTTTTGCTTTTAACAACCGAATGCTGCATCGACCATACATAACTCGTTTAACCAAAACAATGATCCATAAAAAGATATAGCAGAAATGGATTCTTATTGATAAAGATTTGTCTAAACTCCAAGATACACTTCTTTAATTCAGCAACTATCGGATAGGTTGCAAACAAAAACTGCCAATGAGATTCATCTATCGTTTGACTATCCCATAAATACTGGAATATATCAGCGCGTTTCAAATAGTCGAAATCTTTTTCTGGAATCGTATTATCTGGCAATGGCACAGGTTGATGTCTAAATTTTTCTACTGCCAATCCTAAGCTGCGCGCAATCTTGTCGAGGTAGCCATGAAAATTAGAGCGGCTACCAGGAGTTTTACCGTCAGCTTTCAGTTCATGATATATAACAGTAGCTGTTTTGCCGTCTTTAATACCAGTGCTTATTTCTGTTAGGTATTTATCCAACAGCATCTTTCTGTTGTTACGGCACAGTTCATTTATATTGCTTTTTATAACCTTACTAATCGTGTTTCTGGATACCTTTAAAAGATTTGCTATCTTTCTGTTGGTATATCCAGCCTCGTTCAGCTTCAGAATTTCCTCGTAGACCTTACGTCGCGCTAATTCTCCTGCAGAATAGGTAGAATCACAATGTACGATCATGTCTGTATTTTTTTTTGGAGCTAGATATTGCTGTATCACCTGCTATAGGCACCTCCCACTGGAGCTCACTATTTTTGCTGACAACTTTGGGAATTTTGATATACGCAGGCAGTTTCGTATTTAAGATATCTTTTACGCATTCCATAAGATTTTGGTGTAAATGAAATCTGTCTGCAATCTGCATGGCATCTGGCAGTTCTTCAGCAATTACTTTCGCATAAGCACGAGAACGATCACGTGTAACCGTTCGAACCTGCTTGTTGTGCTTCAGCCATTCTTTTAAAGCCCTGCCATCGCGACCTTCTAAGATATCTATGATGTTATGGTCGGTTTCATTGACAATGACAGTGCAGTAATTCTGGCCTTTCTTATAAGCAAAATCATCTACACCGATACAGTCTCCACATACGGGTGCAGGGTGATGTTCTGCATACTCAAGGAGCATGCGAATTACACTATCACCACTGGTACGTATCCCTAAATACTTACAGATTTTTGCGCAACTTTCGCAACTAGTTTCAAGTGCCAATAAACAAATGAACTGTATGCACCGTTCTGTCATACGTTTTCTTAAACGTAAGAAACCGTCAAAGGTTTCAGCCGTTGATTCTACTTTACATATAGGATTTTTACAATTATATTCATAGGCATTAATATCAAGCCAAACTGTTTTTTGAAACAGTGGTAAATCCTGCACTTGTCTGTGGTAGGTGCCGTGATGCGTATGGGATATAGTATTGCAATTTGGGCAGATACATTGTGTCGATTTTGATTGCATAAAAATTGTAATGCTATCTTCTTTTTCGAGCACATCGAGAATAGTCAGTTCATCAGGATAAAAATTTTGCAAATCAATTGAAGATGCCCTTGCCATTTCGTATCCCTCCTGCCATTATGCTCTTGTATTCCTGCTTTCAGAATAGCATAACTTTAGAACTTGTACATTAATAATTTATATTGTTTTACGGCTAATTACGGAAGAACCCTGCCGCACCGTAATATTCACCATTTTCTAACATTATCAATACTTGTCTTCCTACGGCTTGAATATCGGTGTAACCACGTTTGTTGTCATTAGGCATAAAGTTACCCCTTCCTGTTTATTTCTTAATTGAAATTCTACAAGAAGGGGTGTTTTTTTACAATGTCCGTATTTATGGGTTCTGAACACATGGTGGGTTTTGTCATTGCCCCAAAGGAGTCCAGCGTTATCGATATTGGGATCACGATACAATCTTAGTATTATTTTCTTGATAGAAATGTTCTGCTCTGTAAGAGTTGTCTGAGTTCATATTTAACACATGGGATCTAAATGTTAAACGGTCAATCAAGGCTGTCACCATTGTTGTATTTTCAAACATCGTAATCCAATCTGAG
>JGI24729J20445_1000755_pt1 | contig 14569 bp, 12 predicted proteins | sample EPASupsiteSAE323_FD_20445 | JGI IMG/M metagenome (IMG submission 20445) | reverse complement strand
ATTCCTGTGCTGCATTTCTCGCACGGCGGATGGTTCTTTGGCATCTGCCAGGGAAACAGCCACAAGAACGTAGAGCTGCGGAGGAGGCAGTTTCTGTGGGCGGAAGATCAGAATAGATCTCTTTCTGTATCCAGGGCAATCGTCTCAGGCAAGATCAGAAACTGCAGAGTGCTTCTGCGAAGAAACAGTCCAGATGTTCCCGAGAGCGCTTTGGAGTCCCTGGAGCGCCTGGCAGAACAGGCGGATAATGCAGAGAAAATGTCATCTTTGCTTGGATTCGAGGGCGCTGCTGCCGAGATCTATTTCGGCCAATTTGGTTCTCTTCTCAACGGCTCTTTGAATTTTTCCTTTCAAAATCGGAACAAAAGGCCTCCCAAAGATCCGGTGAACTCTGTTCTCTCTTACCTTTACGGCATCCTGGCCAAGGAACTCTTTGTGACTGTTTTAGCGGCAGGCTTTGACCCATATCTTGGCTTCTATCATCAGCCCCGCTATGGCCGTCCGGCTCTAGCTCTTGACATGATGGAGGAGTTTCGGCCCATCATTGCAGACTCGGTTGCCATTACCCTGTTCAACAATCGTGAGCTTGTGCCGGAGGACTTCATCAGAACCGGTATTGGTATCTCGATTAGTCCAGAAGCCAAGAAAAAGGTAGTCAGAGGATATGAGACGAGGATGCATATTGAGGTCCGTCATCCGATCTTCTCGTACTCGGTGAGCTATCGACGAATTCTTGAGATCCAGGCCAGGTTGCTTGCCAGGCTGATCTCTGGAGAGATCTCAGAGTATCCGGCATTTGTCACGAGGTAGTATGCTATGAGCAGTTTAAGCTGTTATATCGTCAGTTACGATATCAGGGAACAGAAGAGGCTTTGTCGGGTTCACAGGGCGATGATGGGGTTTGGCGATCCTCTCCACTACTCAGTATTTCGCTGTGATCTTACGCCAAAGGGGCGGGTGGAGATAGTTGAGGCTCTTATCGATCTCATTGATACTGATGAGGATAGAGTTATGATCATCGATTTGGGGCCGGTTGATGGAAGAGTCGAAGAAAGAATAGAATTCCTGGGGGTGCACCATCAGGAAAAAGGGGAGAAGATTATTATAGTATGATGCAGTTTTGGTTTGCAGTGGGTCCGGAAGGTTTAGAGGCTAAGAAGAGGCCTCGTATTACGAAAACTTCTGAGACGACATACGCACAATTATAAATTTTTCTATCTGTTGGCGAGGCGCTCGCAAAGCCTCTCCATCTCGAAAATGAGTGGTTCTAATGTGCCACATTTGAAAATAATAATAGCGGTTACGGACCCGCTCGCAAATCGGCTTTTTTCCGATATCTTCAAAGGCTAAGAAATGGCCGCCCTGTCCATGACTGCAAAGTCGTGGCCCCATTGAAACAATAATTGTCTATTCCACCCCAACCTGTCCGCGCTGCCTGTCCATGACTGCAAAGTCGTGGCCCCATTGAAACCTGGTGACTATAGATATCTGTAGCCGCATTATAGAGCGCCCTGTCCATGACTGCAAAGTCGTGGCCCCATTGAAACACCATCTGCATAGGCAGACATCGGGAAGATGAAAACCTGTCCATGACTGCAAAGTCGTGGCCCCATTGAAACTTTTTCAGGTAGTCCTGGATGGCCGCCTCTACGACCAAACTGTCCATGACTGCAAAGTCGTGGCCCCATTGAAACCATATACTCCGATCCACGAATCTACAATTTCATTCGGCTGTCCATGACTGCAAAGTCGTGGCCCCATTGAAACCCAACTCTCCTCTCATGCCGCAGACTTGCACATCTGGGCTGTCCATGACTGCAAAGTCGTGGCCCCATTGAAACACTGGGAGTCCTTGTTGATCAGGAAATCTCCAAAGTCTGTCCATGACTGCAAAGTCGTGGCCCCATTGAAACTTTTTCAGTTACGCTCTCTCTTGCTGCTACACAAGAGTGCAGCTGTCCATGACTGCAAAGTCGTGGCTCGATTGAAACCTTATTTGTCCGCAATGGAAACTTTGCAAGACGCATCCTATCCATGACTGCAAAGTCGTGGCTCGATTGAAGCCGTATCTGGCACCAATTTAGGCAATCGGGAAATGGTCTTCGGCTAGAGGATGTGGCTTCTGGATAGAGTTTCAGAGTAGGTACGAAGGGACAGTTGCGGTGGGGAATGCAAGCGACTTTGGGATGGTGGCTTTTGAAACTAAGAAAATTATAAATAATATATAAATAATAAAAATGATTTAAATTCATTTTCTAAAACCTTATATACTTGAATGATATGATAGTATCTAAGCAATTTATATTGATGCATATAGAATTCGGGTGTTGCTGAGGTGAATCTATAAATGATGGATCTAGCAAATGGAGTGCTTACTTTGTTTCAGATTATACTTGGGTCTGCGAGCATATATTCATTGCTCGTTAATGCTATAGAAGTAGGGTTATTGCTCATGTTCATACTATTTGTATTCATCTCGTTTAAATTCATTGTAACGAATAAATCTAGTAGGAGCTGAATCCGCAAGATAGGCACGAGGGCACAATGCTTTTTCCCTTGATTATCATATCTATTGTCTGGATTATATTTTCTTTTGCAGCTCTTCATTCCTTCTCTCAAATAATTTCTCTAATTGGTGTATATCACCCATTGAGCGCTGAAAATATCTACCAGAAGCTGTGGAAAACTGGCAAATGCAATGGCGTATTGTCTCTCCCGCTTGTTTTTTCCCTCAACCTGCTTTTGCAGACAACACTTTCGAATCCGGATGCTAGATCTGGTTTCTTCCTTTCTTTGCCCATAACTGCATCGTTGTTAATGATAGTAAGGATACTCGCAAATCCCTCGATGAGCCTGAAGCCCAGCCATTGCCAATACTATTCTGAAAGGATAGATAAGCTGGATGCTGTTGCCCTCCATAAGGAACGGATTCTATCTTTTATATATGCATTCATCATTTCTGCCATTATGATATTGCTTTTATTATTCTGTTATGCTGTATTGATGAACCAACCATTTGATCGGCTAAAAATGCCGCCATTGACTTGTTTTGAAATAGCAGAATCCTTTGTAGCGTATCTTTTAAGCCTTGGGAGCGCTACACTCATTGGCGAGCTGATACTTAGGGCTAAGCCGCCAATTATCCAAATCCAGGAAGGAACTATTGAGGAGAACTCAATGTCTTGATTAATCTTGCCAGCAACCTTCTGAAGAGATAATAATCGAAATACCTGAAATTTCCAAAGGTTAATCTCCTATTTCCTCTACATTTGACCATAATCTCCGTTTTAGCGCAATTAATGGCAATTTCTTTTAATTAGCAATTTAAAATGTGGACAGCCTTATATCCTAGAAAGTTCTTTTGATTTCCGGGAGGATCGTGGCTCCCCGGTAGGCCATTGGCAGGAAATTAACCGATAATGATGAGATGGAAAATGAGGCTGTAAGCTGCAAAGATAAGTGCGAAAGCCTTTGGCTCTTCAGGGCCACTCGTGATATAGGTGCAGGTGTCGGCTGCAAATACTTTTAGGGAAGCAGTGAGAGTAAAGTGAGGATGATTGCAGGGATGGACGGTGAGCGATTGCTGCCATTTGGTCGGTCGTTTTACTTAGTTAAACGAGTGGCGCTCCAAGAGTAGCTGGATGTGGGGATTAGGAATTGCGCAGTGAGATGATGACGGGACGATCGTGCTGCGAAGGTCGGATGAAAGAGGGGCAATGGAAGGAAGCTTGCGGCAAATGAATTTGGGGGAATTGTTAGCATATGACTCTGCAAATGAACTCCAGCTACGGGTAGGATTCAATCATGCAGGTTAAAATTCAGACTCTAACGCCTCTATGGACCGGCGGCGCAAATGGCAGCATGGACCGCATCCATGAGACAGGGATCATCGGAAGCATGCGCTGGTGGTACGAGGCCATTGTGCGGGGCCTGGGCGGGAGCGCATGTGATCCGATCAATAATAAATTCAATTTTAATGCTAAAAACTACCGAGAATCTTCATGTATCGATGAGCGTCAGCGTCTTCGAGATGCAGGCTTGTGCGACGTTTGCCAGGTATTTGGGGGCACTGGGTGGAAGCGGAGGTTCCGAGTTGATGTTGAGGATAAGACCAAACCTATATGGACTCAAGAAGACCGCATGCTCAACATCCGGCCTCCTGACCGCAGCAGGGGATGGTATTTGCCGCCCGGGCGGATGGGCGAGTTTATCTTGAATTTCTCAGGTGACGGGCAGACTCTGAGCCTACTTGCAACACTATTTTTATTCCTGGAAAAATGGGGCAATATTGGGGCCAAGCCTCAGTTGGGTTATGGGATATTCGAGATCACGAATCGGAGCTTCGTACAAAACTTTGCACAGCACTCCTGGCATGATGATATGGATATCTACAAGGAGAGGGCAGATATAGATCAAAAGTCCAGCATAGATCTTCCAAACTTGCGGCGTTTTGGCTTCCTTCGCTACAATTTCCATCCTGAAAAAGGAACCTGGTGGACGCATGCACCAGGTTTGGAGCGAGTGGCTACAAATGTGCAACCTATTGTGAAAAACTTCAGGACGGCTCCTCTGGCCCCGCCGCTTAAGAATGAGTGGAGATTCAGGCGATGGCAACGATGGCATGGAGGCCCAATCGATCAAATGTTGATGTTTGGCGCCCCGCAATTGCGATGGAAAGGTGAAACGAAACGGGTGCGCAGTAAGGCGGCGGTGAGCTGGGCATATCCGGTGGTTGATGGCTGGGAGATGCGTGGTTGGGCGTGGTTGCATGATCAAAGAGTTGCATCCAAGGTTTGGGACTTGTTGAGGGATGAAAGTGGTTGGCAGGCTGCTATAAAAGTCCCTGGCCAGATGACGTTATATCCAAGTGGTGCATGGAACGAATGGACAACAAATGGTGTTGCAGAATTCCTGGATGGGACTAAATGGTAACGAAATTGTACGTGCACCGGTTTAGAGGCATTCGAGAGGGAATGCTGGAAGACTTGGGCAAGTTTAACTTGCTCATAGGTCCAAATAATAGCGGCAAGACAGCCATTTTAGAAATGCTATATCTTGGAGGCCTGAGCGGGCGACATTGCAATCTTATTCTTGAAGGCACCAGATCTGAATCCGATGTCCTTGAGGTTACTACGACGACAGCGCAGGATTTCCTGGGATATGAACCATTATCACGTCTGCGACAACGACATGGGCAAAAGGAGCGATGGGAGGGTTCTCCTGCTTCACTTAATCAAGAAGGGGGATTGGAGATCGCCTTGCGGGACATGCCTGAGAATTTTTCTATGTATCATTTCCGTCTAGGAATACCTCTAGATGAGCCAAAATTTTTGGAAGATGACCTGAAGAAGATTGCTCTATTTAGCATCAGAGGAAAAAGTGAAAACCCTATTAGCGTTCCATCTGATCTGATTCCGAGGCTATTTGAAAAGCAAGGAATCCGCCCCGAGGACTCTACCTGGAATATTCTCTGGCAACCTGAATGGGTATACAAATGGGGAAGAAGCGATAAAGGCATTGATCAACTGGCCATGTGGGCTGAGACTGGAAGATTTTCTGAATATTCTCATGTGCTATTCTTTGATTTTCATGCGTCTAATTCTCATTTCAAGGATCAATTTGCAAGAATGGCCTTTAGGATTCCTGATTGGCCAGAGAAGATCGCCGAAAGTCTAGGACATGTCTTTCCGTCATTAAAAGATGCAACCATAAAAATTTTTGATGCACCGGACGGACAAGATGGAAAGACCGGTTACATTAGTTTTAAAGGAGAGGAACCACTCGCGGTTGACCATTTCGGTGATGGAACTCGCCACTCGTTTAAAGTCTTGGCATCTCTAATTGCACTGGCTGATATGGTGGATGAAAAACGTCCTGGGCTGTTCTTGTGGGAAGATCCTGAGCTTTTCATGCATCCAGAGGCTCTAATGCTAATGCTAAACGAAATTATGCGTTTAGTCCAAGATAAACCCATTCAAGTATTCCTGTCTACTCAAAGCCTAGAGACTGTTATGCTGCTTACTCATCATTTTCGAGGGTCTTCACCTGAAATGCAGTCAGAGTTCCGCGTGATCAGAATGAAACTTGATGGCGGGCGGACGTACGCAGCGACATACTATTACGAATATATTCTTGCATGGCTTGAACAGGGAAGGGATCCTCGCTCCTGGAGAAAAGCGAATTTGCCGTTTTATTATAGGTTTAAGTCTCTAAATAACTGCCCTGAGGAGGATCTCCAATGAAGATATTCCCATTTGGTGAAGGCAGAACGGACAAAGATATTTTTGATTTTTTGCTTGAAAAATGTCCTCCAGATGTTCGGTTTGAGGATTTTTACTACGTTAATGGCAAAGATAGATTCTATAATAAAATAAAGATAATAGTGAAGACGGATCTTGATTCGAAAGCGGATGATATATGCATTCTTGTATTCTGTGATATAGATAAGGGTTGCAAGCAAGAGGATGTTGTTAATAAATTTTATACAATTTTTAAAAAGCTTATGCCAGAATGGGACGGCAAACCCATGAAGCACACTGCTTTTGGAAACATCTATCTCTTTGAGCATGCATCCTGTGAAGAGAGGCCTGGTTTAAGGCTTGTATTGCATTTGGCAGATATTAGTGGTTTTGAGTTGCCAGAAAAGATCAAAAAATCGAATAACACAACAGACGGATATGTTCTTGCTGCAGGACTTGATAAGATCGTGTTGAACAAGTTTGCTTTGAAGGATGCTAAAACGACTGAAGACAAACTTCGTGATCTGATAACTGAATGTATTTCAAGCTGTTTTTCTAATGCGGGAATTATTTTTGAACAGGATAAGGATTTTTTAGCTGCATATTTGTGCGCTTCTCGCTTTTGGGTGCAGCATCGAACTGAAAATGCAAGAAATTTGACTCAAGTCATTATGAGTCGTTCCTGGAAATATAATCCAAAATATTTTAGGGATATCTTTGCCACCTGGATCGAAGCCATGACTGAAGCAGGAGGTCCCACTCGATGATCCGCGAATTCTATTCCAAATATCCTTTCGCCGTCAAGGACGGTATTGCTCAGGCTTTCGCCATTGATTTCCTGGTTTACAAGCATCCTGAGCCCCCTACTCGATGGACAGAACTGACGGATATAAAAGATGAATGGATGCGCGTGATGATTCTGTCTCAGGCCATCGCCACGTCAAATAAAGATCAGGCACGGGTAGGCATGCGGCGTGATCCAGGTGGATACAGCTACTGGCTCAAGAATCGATCTCCCGCATTTCTCCAAAAGCGACTGAAGGAAATGAAATCTATGGATCTTATTATCTCGTCCCCTATCATTCCATCAATTTCCTCCTTTCCACATGGCTCCTGGTCCATCCACCTTTCCTTCACCCTCCTGAAGCCCTACATCAGCCGTGATGACACCGACTTCTACATCATTGACAATCCAGTTAAGAAGGAATGGGTGTTCAAAGTTCCTTACATCGCGCCCAGCCAGTGGAAAGGCGCATTGCGATCAACTATGGTGAAGGAGCTGATAGCTAAGCTAAGTGACGGACAGGTCGATAAAGATAGGATCGCCAAAGAGTTCGACAAAGAGAGACTTCGACTCTGGCGGCTCTTTGGAAACGAAAAGGATGGCACATCAGAATTCCTGAGCCGTTCCCTTGCTCGATATCTCATGGGAGAAATACCTGAAGACGAGCAGGGCAAACAAGATTGGGAAAAGAATTTCATATTCAAGACCAAAGAAGTTGAAAAGGATTTTGAGAAACGTATCAAGGGTGAATGCTATCGTAAAGGCGACATCGAGGGCTTCCAGGGAAGTCTTCATTTCTACCCTACGTACTTTGACAGGATGGGGCTAGAAGTGATAAATCCACACGATCGAGAGGGTGGTGCTGGAATGAATCCTATTTACTTCGAGTGCGTGCCAGCAATAACAAGAGATAAGGATGGCAAAGAAGTCCATACTGGAGGGACGTTCACATTGCTCTATGTGCCCATCGTCGGACCAGAGGTTAGCGAAGAGGGGGCTAAAAAAGACCTGGAGGCTGTGGCCAGAGGGATCGGAGCAATGATGACCCACTATGGATTTGGGGCGAAGACCTCCTCGGGATTTGGAGTAGCAAAGGTTGAACCAGATAAAGCCAATGTTGAACCATTGGATTTTAAACAAGCTTGGCTTGATGGCTGGAAGACTGAAGGATGATCAAGTATGTCCTTGCTGTTAATTCCAAGAGGACAAAATCAATATTCAGTTGACATCGGCGGTCCAATTCCTGCAGGAGGGCCTGGGAGTCGTAGGGCTGATGACAGTAAGAGACGTGATCGAGCTGGAAAATTCATGAGGTAGAAAATGAGTGACTTGAGCAAACTAGCTGATCCAAAAAACCGTGAGGCATTATTGCTGGCTGAGTTGGCTGCGTGGTTGCATGATATCGGAAAACTTAGCAGTGAATTTATCAATAAACAATCTACGTCTAACGAAAATATTAAATGGGATCATGAACTGGTTCTGAAACGGGCGACGCGGAGGATAGAATCGCAGCTAGGAAAGAACTTGTCAGAAGCAACAAAAGATGATTTCAGGAATTTAGTGGAAAATGAGTTAAATATTATTATTTGCAATCCAAAAAACTTTCCAAATCCGTTCAAGTCCGATTTCCTCGATAAACTCTCTAGATATTTGAGACAAAAAAACAACGCAAATAGATCCGTATCAGATGTTAATGTTAAAAATCTAATTGAATCTCTCGAGATATTTCTTGGGAAGTTCATCAATGAAATGCAAATTTCTAATGAATTTCTTCCTAATGATTTTGTCACTTTTGCAGAAACAAATTGCTTTAAGATCTTTGGTGAAAAAGCTGCGATTGCCGATATCATAGAACAGCATGGGAGCCCAGTAGAGCCTAAAACAGAATTGGTTAAAATATTTAAGCCTCCTGGATGCGATGCGATAGATTCTGCTTTAGATAAAGGCAATTTGAAGAACTGCACAAGAGGATCTAAACAAGGGACAGATACATTTATTGCTAATGCATTTGGTTTTGAATCTAAAAAGATATTGTATATCGATCAAGCACGTCAAGCCTTAGCTACTTCAGAGAAACTTCTCACGGTTCCCACGGGAACACGGAGCCAAAGAAAGAATGTTATTATGAGCAATTTCGTTTCAGCCCTGGGAGAAACGAGAAGACCAGCAAACGATGTCACTCTGTGGGATCATTCATATTCAGTCGGAGCCCTTTATAGAACGCTTTTAGCAAGGATTATTCTTGAGAACAACGGTTTTCCCACCCGCTCGAATTTCTTATCAAATTCAGAATGGGCATCTGATTCATGGTGTTTTCTGAAAATTCGCACAGATGGATTACCGTATCTTCTAGGTGTTTCGGGCATTCCTGACCTTTTGGCTCGCAAATTATTGCTTGAAGATTCTTTAAATCGTATTCAAGTGTTTTTGGAGGACGAAACCCCATTAGGCATAGAAGTCTATCGGGATGAGAATGGTAGCATATTTGTCGTGCCTGCCATTCCAAATTTGCTCAATGATACATATGATGGAAGAAAATTGCGTGATCATATCCTTGAAAAGTTTATTCAAGGAAATATAAATAATAACACATTGCTTAGTATAGGTGGCGAAGTTATTCCTGCTATAGGCCCACTCAGCGAGCCATGGGGTGGAATTACCAAGATTCCATCAATGGGAATGGCATTTTCTGAGGAGAGTCTATACACAGATCCAGAATCTGTTAATAAAACTTGGATACCTATAAAAGTAGAGATTGGAGAGACGATGCATGAATTCACTGAAGAGATTTGCACTGTTTGCAGCTTGCGTCCTCAGGGATATAGTGCTGCACAATCAAGATTAGATCATTATTACCGCAAAGCGCATAATATAAAGTGCCCAAAAAATTGTCCCACCTGTAAAGCCATTTCGCGTGATGTCTGCACCATCTGCGAGCAACGCCGGGACGATCGTTCTGAAGAATGGGCTACAGAGAAGCTAAGTACAACCATTTGGATTGACGAGGTTGCTGATTGCAATGCTAGGCTGGCACTTATTGTAGGTCTATTTGACCTCACATCTTGGCTCAGAGGTGATCTGGTTAGGACAATGACAATCTGCAATCCTGCTGAAGCTCAAAATAAAACGAAAGTAATTCTGAAGAATCCATCCTTCGCTCGCCTGCGACGCATCTGGGAGACAACGCGAGGGTTCTGGCAAGAAATCGGCCCCACCGATGAAACCGAAGTCCTGACTGAATCGTGTGTTTCTCAAGTAGTTGGATTGGTCGGGCCTCGTTTGGAGATAAGAGGCAAGCTTAGGCAAAAAGACGGAGCTGACACTCCTAGTCCCTATCACGCTTACGACTTAGTCCTGACCAACGTCACTAAGCTTAGCATTGCCTGGGATCCAGAAGATGGAAGAAGCGATGGTTCCAAAGGTCGCTTAGTCTCCATTGATAATTTAACCTATTTTGCATTGCTTGCAAATTTGAAACCTCCCTCAAAAGAAGAGAATGAAAGCAATTATGCTTCGCGATTGAACCGATGGGCAGCTGAGACGATTAGAGAACTCATACTTCAGGAAAGAGCCCGAGGGACCATCCAAATCGAAGAATCTACAGGTTACGGTGGAAAAGCCAAGGAATGGGGAGTGATAGAAATTGAAGATGTCGAGGTTATCCGAGATAGCCAGTACACCCCCGCCATCCCCATCCTCGCCGAGCCTCGTACCTTCATGGCTCTCGTCCCTGCCGATAAAGCACTGGAAGTCATCAAAGAAATAAAAGCCAAGTACGAGCGGGAGATGGGCAAGGTGAGAAACCGCCTTCCTCTGCACCTTGGAATTGTCTACGCCCACAGGCGCACACCCTTGCGAGCTATCCTGGATGCTGGAAGAAGGATGCTTGAACAAAGTGCCAAGCCAGGGGGCTGGAAGGTAGTCGATGCACCTCGGAAATTTAAAGATAGATCTGACCGTCTGCCGGAAAGATTTAGCGCGAATAGCGAAGGACAGTTCAAGGAATGGCTTGAGATCCTTTTGGAGAGAGAAGGCCATAGAATTAACTGGTTTGTCCCGGCTGTGATGGGAGATGGCCAGACCATTGATCAGTGGTATCCATTTGTGTTCCTGGATAATTCAAATGAGCCAGTTGATAGAGATCGCCGGTTTAGAGCACCTAACCCATGGACTGGGGCCGATGGCTGGCTTGTGCATGCAGAAGACCTGAAAGACATGAAGACAGATGATGTGGCTGATGTGGTCTACTTCACTCCCGCCACCCTGGACTTTCAGTGGCTTGACAGCGCAGGACGGCGGTTCGAGATATCGTACGACGAGCAAAGACAACGTCGCAGCATGCCCCGACGCCCGTATCTGCTCGAAGAGATGGAGATATTGGAAGAGATCTGGATGACATTGAAGAGCCATCTTAAAAAGAACCAGATCTATATTTTGCGTGATCTGATCGAGTCGAAGCGGGAAGACTGGCTAGTGGAAAAGGACCACTCAGCCAAGAATGAGGTTTTCAGGCAGTTCTGCCGGGATGCTCTTGCCAATGCCGAATGGAAATGGGGCAAAAAAGATGATCGCAAAGACAGGCTGCCCTGGGAATCAGATGGCGATGATCTCAATGTCTGGCTTGACAAATGGGCAGATTATGCGTTCCGCGGCTGGCTTGCTGATGCTATTGAATTGCATTTACAGATCATGAAGGAGGAGATTTAGGATGAGTTTCGAAGCATATCGTTACCTGCTAATGACCACAGATCCGGTGCATATCGGCACTGGTGGGATGCGTCTAGGGCGGGTGGACAACAGCATCGTGCGGGAACCGGGAACCCGCCTGCCCAAGATCCCCGGAACATCTTTGAGCGGGGCGATTAGATCATATGCGGCTTATCGATATGGAAAGCGCATCTGTGCCGGGCAAGGCGGACACTGCGGCAAGCCCACCTGTCCGATCTGCTACACTTTTGGATCGGTAAAGGGAGAAGGGTCCGGGGAGTCTCATTCCGGGGTCGTTTCTATTGGAGATGCTCGTCTTCTGCTGTTTCCAGTCTACTCGATGGCCGGGCCTGTGTGGGTCACAAGTCCTTCGGCGCTGGCGGATTTTGGCGTCTCGGGAGAGAAAGTTAATGAAAATAAAGCAAAATGGAACCGAGAAATAACATCACAAAATCATCTTAACCTTGGTTGGCTGATGGTAGAAAAAGATGGTGCAGACTGGACAGTACCTGAAGAGCTAAAGAATAAGAATCTGCCAGATCAGGCTTCTAATCGTATTGTCCTGATATCCGATAAGCTCTACTCGCAAGTGGTCAACAGTAATCTCGAGGTTCGCACATCAGTAGCCATAAATCCTAAGACTGGTGCTGCGGAAGATGGGGCGCTTTTCACATACGAGGCCATTCCAAGAGCAGCATTCCTTTGGATGGATGTGGTGATAGACGATTTCCGAGAAGCCTTTCCCTCAAAGAAACAATTAGAAAACTGGGAGAAAACGCTTGAGGGAAACGAGAAACAATCTCGAGAGGGACTTGTCAGCAGGTGGCATCTCTGGAAAAAGGGCGATAGCGATGAAAAAAAAGCGGACTCAGTGGGAAAGGCGCTTGAATGGATAAAAGGTGATCTTAAACACTACGAAAAGAGTACAATTCCCACTCCAAATGAGGGTTGGAAGAAGAATATGCAAAAAGATGATCAAGATGACCCTCAGCATCTGATCTCTGCGGCTCTTGAATGGGCCGAGCACCTGGGCATTGGAGGCATGGGTACGCGTGGGTTTGGTCGTATTAGAGCTATAGCAGAATGTAAGATAGATCCGCAAAATCGAATTATAAATTGCCAGTCTGCAAAAGTCAGTGCCAAGGAGTAGCTATTATGACACTACCGACACTAGATCAGAAAGCTTCTCAATATGCACAGCTAATCGTCAAAGAGGCCAAAGAAACAAAACAACAAGAACGATTGGATTCTTTTATCACTAAAGTTCTTGGAGTACTACAGGAGCAAGGCGTATATGCTTGCATGCTCTTTCTTTATTCTCGATCGGATACAGAAAGATCAAAGGCAAGAATTATTCGAGAGCAACTTTGTGCCATTCTTAAAATGCTAAAAGATGAATATAAAATTTTATGGGAGGACAAGAATGGCAAGACTGTTTTGGCTCCTGAAAGTGCAAGAGAGGATGCTACTGCCGAGAATGCACTAAAATTCTATGCCGATGTGGTCCCTAAAGATCTTGACACCCTCCTCCTCGTCCGCGATCTCTATGAGCAGACTCTGATCTATGCCCGATATGCCGCCAAGGCTGAACAAAAGGGAGGCTAGGATGGTCTGGACTAATTACCACCTTAAGTTCCGGCTGCAAAGTCCCATGCATATCGGCTACCGCAAGGTTGGCAACTTGATGCAAACCCGCAAGTATGTGCCTGGAAAGAACCTCTGGGCTGCCCTGACCGCTCGCCTAACCAGGGATTTTTCGGATGCAAAATGGAACCTGGGATACAAGAGAGTTGGAGAATGTGTGGCAGCACAATTCCGATTTGGCTATTTATGGCCCAGTATCGATGAAACGACACCATGCTACTTCTGGAAAAAGGATGAACGAGATTATTTTGACTTCGACTATCTCTTCCTCGACAGCTACGCGAGTGCTGCTCTCGATTACTCCGCCTATTCGACAGAGGAGGGCAGCCTACATGAGACTGAGTTCATAGCTCCTGTGGCAAGAACTGGAAGAACTGGAAAGCCCGTTTTCCTCCTGGGCGATTTATGGGCAAAGGATGGCAAGATCGATTCAGCGGCCTGGCAAAAATCAATGGAGTACCTCCAATTAGGTGGCGAGCGTACATACGGCTGGGGACGTCTCGCTCTCAGATCAAATTGGATGGATTGCAGCAGGGGAAGCGGTAAGACATCTGCGGGCCATCTCTGGGGAGAGGAACGTGATGAGGTCGTCATCTCTCTCAGCGAGAATGAAAGGATAACTGCTCATGCTCTAGCTGCCTTTAATGAAGCCCACGCTGTAGGGTCACATTATTCTAAATGCTGTGGCAATACTGCATATCATGTCAGTACCGATGCAAGAGGTGTTACCAATGATGTTGTTGGACCTGTAGAGCCAATTGTAGGGCGAGAATGGAGTTCTTTTGCTGGACAAAATGTGTGTTTTGGTGGAATATATTTTATGCCAGGAGGTAAGCTAAAGAGATGTGGCAAATTCGCAATAGACTCTTTTGGAAGATGGGAATCTAATGGATAATGGGGAATGAAAAAAGCACCTGAATGCAAAGAGAACTCTAAAAAAATAAACCTGTCCCTGCTGGTGCGATCTTACTCTCCCTGCCTGTTCATGACTGCAAAGCTATGGCCTGATCGATGGATGGGCGATCGCTCGTTGCAAAGCCTGAGGAGGAGAAGATCAGGCTGCTTCTTGCGAAAAGAGATGATGCCAATCCGGTTTTATGTGATCGGCCAGGGCCATGTCGTCAGAAAGCGGGGCGAGAGGCTGGAGATCTGGTCTTACGACGGCGGGAAGGCAGGCGAGGCCAGGATCAGGGAG
>JGI24729J20445_1000746_pt1 | contig 14702 bp, 31 predicted proteins | sample EPASupsiteSAE323_FD_20445 | JGI IMG/M metagenome (IMG submission 20445) | reverse complement strand
CAGGATTAACAAAGAAGGGCACCAATCTTGCGCGGAACTGATGTGGAAAGTAATTCCAAAGATAAATTGTGTTCATTGTATGAGTAAAAGTCAGATCAACAATTCTCCCTCCATCAGCATTCCCCTCTGGATTGACTCTTAATGCGAAATCCTTATATACCCACTTCATAACTGGACGCATTTGTGGAACACCTTCGGATCGTCATGAGTTGTATTATCAGTAACTCTGGAACACCCGTTCTTCCCAAAACACTCACAGGTTAGGAAGTGATACGTACACTTGCGTTTGTTTTTATCACAGTACATAGTCATCACCAATCGCAATTTGTCCACGATTATTTGCTTCAAGGTTAAATATACCGTCCCACGGAGAAGTTAATTGCATATGCTCGCTAAATGTTGATCTGTGCATCGGGTCATAAAAACAATCCGCGCGGCCCGGCCTTTCAACTCCAAGAGGTCTATTAGACTGCCTTACTATCCATTTAAGGATTTGCATAGTCATCACCTTTAACGATTAACTCATTGTAGAACTTAACTGGACGCATATTTTCAGTTACTTCTCCACCTTCTCTTGTTAAATGACCTGCTCTGTGTACTATGAGTATAACTTCTGATTTGTCAACATTTAGAGAGGGTGTACCATACCCCCCAACACTCCATTTAACCATAATCTTCACCTATCATCGGTACTGGGGTTGATCCGTCTTTTACACTCGGCTCACAGTAGAAGAATTTATACTCTCTCCTGTCCGATTCGGGGAAATGTCTATATCTCCATAATGTCCCAACCTTACCAAGATCGCGGATTATAAGTCCTTCCGATACGCTATTAACCTCAAAATACAGGCCACAACGATATCCGTCAGTTAAATGCCACTTAAGCACGTTCATAATCGTCACCTATTGCTGGAACCATATGATACCCATTTTTACAATATTCACAGTAAAAATCTTTGTAAGTATCTGTGTGAGCGGCCCTTCCCATTTTGGTTCTCCACACATACCCTTTAGTTAAGTGCATTAAAAAAGGGTAATTTTGTTCCATCCTATTTAGATTGCCCTCGTTGATCTGCCAAGAACAACGGGTAGGTGTAGTACTTACACGTTGCGTGCATGTGTGAAAATACGGAATTGAAGAGTACGGCATAGGTAAAACCTCAAATAGAGTGATTAACAACGAGTTCGTGTGTAAGTGGTGTAGATTGTGTAGATACTTTTGAGAAAATGGAAAATAAAAATTTGAGTTGCATAAAGATACCTTTATATAGTGTTGTTACCCTCTTTCGTTCAATATATATACTTATAAGTACAAACAATGAATGGCTTTTTAGATATGACTTTTTCATTAAAGATTTAGATATGATATTTTTCAGAGACTTTCTTAAAATCGCGTGTAGTACATACACATTGTATACATTACGTCGGTTCTCTGTGTGTAATACATGTAACATGTGGTCACCTTTTTATTAATATATTAATCGTACTATGCGTTTTTCAGAAAGGTTTATATACTGCGGCGCGGTCATCAAGTATATAATCATTTCCTCTTACTGGAAGCCCATTCACTCGCGGCATTGTATAATGCAGTGCCCCCCATTCCCTAACTTGGAATTTACCATATGAGCGGTCAATATAATATGCATAATCCGCAATTAAGTGAAACTCGGTTCTCTCAATGTTTGAAGGCTCTAATAACCATGGGACGTTATATTTTTCACTCATAATCATCACCTATTACTATCCATTTTCAGTCTGATTCGCCGCTGTTGTTTGGCTCTATAATCAGGTTTGTCCCTTTCCAACTCCCGCCTTTACACCAACTATCTCTGCGTATTTTATTACCTAATATAACTGCGGGTCGTATTCCCCCAAGAACTCTTTCAAACGAAAGGTATTCTCCACTTTCAATAAGCCACTTCATAATAACTCCATGCGCGTAACCAGAATCGAACTGGTGCAATCGCTGTATCAGAACGGCTCCCTACCACTAGGATATACGCGCTAAAAATGTGGTGAATTTAAGTTTCGTTTTTCATTATCTCTTGGCGGTGTTCCGCAATGAGAGTGTCAAAGTGCCGTATCATCTCAAGGCGAGTTGAATCCCTAGGTGTATTATCATAGTGACTAAAAACACATCTATCTTTGCGGTACTTCTCAAGTTTAACCCGCATCTGTTTAAGAATGCGGTATGTGGGGTAAGATATTTCAAGCGAGGCTTCAAGTTCCGCTTCAAGGTCTTTTTGTCGCTGTTCAAGACCCTCTTTGGTATATTTAACCTCTCTTATTGAGGCGCAAATTTGTTTTAACATGATTTCACCAATGATACGGCGTTTCATAATCATAACTTAAATCTATCGGTACAGAAAGATACAGTTCCCTATCTTTAAGGGTTCCAACTCCTCCACTGAATACAACTTTTTGTTGTGGTTGAATTAAAAACGATCTGAAAATGGCCTCTTTTTCCTCCGTATTAACCCCCGGAATCTTTATTACACGTTCGCCTTCAATTTTGATTGCCCCCATCTTCCTTAAAACACCAAACCCTTTAGAGAACATCGGGTGAGATTTAAGTGATGATATTGTGGTCTCATCAATAATAGCATTAAGGAGTTGCGTTTCTGGAAGTCCAGATTTTAAGTATTGTTTACCCTCTTCGGTATAAACAACCCGGTTTGATTTGTAGGTTTTAATATCCAAAAAACCCTCCGATTCTGCGAGTTTTGCCCATATAAGTATATCATTTGGAGATCCGCCGAGTGTTTTTGAAAGTTCTTCTACGGTTTGGGGGGATTTTTTGAGTTCTTTTAGTAACCTCTTTACATTTGGGTGCATGATTTCACCCAGACTTATATTGTATTTTTACAACATGCCCGTATCTATCTAACTTTCTTGCAGCAAACAAAATATCAGTTAGGTGTGATAACCGATCAAAACTATCATAAAAATTAGACGAACACCACGACAGGTCCGGGCCTTTTATTTTTATAGAACCAAAATGTTTTTTAGATGCGCGTTTTAAGCGTTCAAACATATCGTAGTTATACGGCACATTGATATCAACCCCCCTGTCTTTTGATTGTTTGAGTTGCTTTCCTGTAAAGAGCGTTTCCATAATTATCTGGTTGGTGATCCCATACCACCCAATATCAATCCCCTCAAATGCTTTTTTAAAGTCATTTGTAATCTCAGTTTGCACGTTTTTTGGGACATCGCAAATAAGGGTAATTCTTGCGGAACACATCATAGTCTCACCCACAAATCTTAGCGTATAACGCTTTGTAGTCATCAACTGACTTCAAGTACGCTTTCTTTAATGCGGTGATCTGTCTATTATCTTCGCAGTCGTTTAAAGCGCGCTTACAATCAACGCGGAACTTCCATGCGGCATCAAGTGTAGCCTGCTGTTCGGGTGTAACTTTCTTTCGTTCAGTCGGTTCAACAACCAACAACTTCTTTATTGTGGAAGCCGTTGGTCTACCTGCTTCAAGGTTAAGTACAACCATCTGTCGGTCGAACTTCGCATCATCTGAAACAAGCATCTGTGTAATTACATCTTGGTCATCCATAATCCTCACCTCTTATTAGTGGTGTAATCTTAGAAGCAAACAAGCACCACTTATTGTTTATACCAAGTGGGCAATTGGCCCTCGATTTACATTCCAATATCACGGGCAATTGCGAGTCCCACAATATATCAACACTCCAAGCAGTCATGTAAACTCCTCGCTCATCCAGTTAAGGAATCACTGCGGCTTGAGGTAATCTTCACCAAACTCAAACCTGTTAATAAAATTATCTCCTGAGTATTTGTAGGGGTATGTACCATACTCACCCGGAACCACGCAACAACAGGTCTTTTCTACCGGATCTCTTCCAGTAAGCGTATTAGTTTTGAGTTGCCATTGCATAATCATCACCTATCTTGAAGTGGTATCTGAAATTATAGAACCTATTTAGTCCACCACTTCCTGTAGTAAATGCACAAGACCGACTTGTATTTAACTGAGCGTGTAGTGTGCATCCACGAAACTCCCAACTAAGTATTTTAGGTAATGGCGGAACCATAATCACAACCTCTTCGGAAATTCCATTTAAATGAAGATCCCAAACTTAAAAACCCATTATATCCCCCGCAACACCCCCAAAACGAAAGGTCACCCCATCCATTGAGGTCAAAATCCTCATCAAGAAACCATTCTATCAACAACTCCATCATTCCACCAACTTTTGTTGTTTGATTTCATTGCGGAGTTCTAAGAGTAAACATCTCCCTTTACCCAAGGTTCCGGGAATCGGCCTTGTACCAATATCACAACCAACACAACTCTTGCGGCGGTTACAGTTAGATTGTAACGCTTTAAGGATTTGTTGGAGTTTCATAATCATCCCTCATAGTACAATACAGTTGGTTGCGGATCAGTCATCACTACAATACATCCATCGTTCATATGTGGATGCGGAACTACAGTATATTTTAGTTGTAGATTATCCAATAGTTGAATAACCTCATCATAAGAGATAGTTTTTTACTCTCCTTTGAGGGTCTCTCTCACCAATTGATCGATAACCACCCTCAAAGAACAGACTTAAGAATTGCTCTTTTGTTACCATTTTTCACCTCACTTACAATACTTTGTTGCTGCAATGTTATATGCGGAACTTATTTCAGAGTATTTCTGTGCCTCTCTTAAGTTCCCTTTATCCACCGCTTCTTTCATTTTGTTATTAGCCCAACGGCTTTTAGAGACCATATCTGTTCTAGTCGGCATCATTTCACCTCATCGTTACATAATACCAAAGATTACAGCGCGGAATTAACCCCTCATTTCTTATAGTATATCTCTTACTGCAAGAGTATACTTCAACAAATGTGGGACCAAACCAGCAGTTCATTATTTCTCACTCCACAACTTTAAGAGGCATAGTACATACAAGGTATTTCCCATATACAACAGTTTCTTTACCTCTTTCAAGTTTAGCGGGGATTTCCTCTTTGAAAGGATTAGTGATCAGGTTACATGATGTAACAAAGTAGATTACTCTATTAATCACTATGATATCCCCTGCATCAAACTTCTTATTAGTGCGGATTTCAGGCATATTGTAACCACAACCTTTTTAAACTCATCATTTTCTAAGTGAATGATTCTTACCTTAAAGCCCTATATGCGGAACGAACCGTATACTATCCTATCATAGTAATATAGAGTACAAAAAAAGAGACTTAAGAGAGCGTGCAAAAAGAGAGTACCTTAGTGGTACCAATCCCTTAGTACATTAGACGTGTACTTCGAGTGCCTTGTACCGTCAGACACACTGTAGTGGATACCATCATCAAGCATTGCGAATACCGGATTGAATCCACGTGCTCTCAGTTCTGCCTCAAGAGAAGCCTTGTTGCCGTCCGTAATGTTACCGTAGTTGCCCTTGTCATTCCTCTTGACAGTGACTTCCGGTTTCCCGTACTTTCCTTTGATCTGACCGGCGAGAGTGTTCACGGTGGACATGTGCATGAATACCTCCTTAACGGCATCATTTACCGCTTTGCGGGAGGCATCAGCGATTTCAGCCTCAAGTTCAGCCTGATGGGCTACAATGTGGCTTTTCATCAGCCCGGAGGGCATAGCATTGAGTTCTGCCCTGAACTTAGTCAGTTGTGCGTCAGTCGCAGTGGATGCCTTGATAGCGCCCTCAAGCCGTGCTTTTACCGACTCAATACCAGTGAGTGCGGTGGTGATACCTACGAGTTCCTGTGCTGGGGGGACCTCAACTTTTTCCTGAGTTGCCATTTTGACTACTTCCTTCGAAGGCTTATCCTGAGCCTTCATACAATATTATTGGTGATAATATGATATAAAATACTGTCAATCCTTTTACATTAACAGTTAAACACATTACATTAACATTTAGGCCAAAATATGCGTACCGGTAATACTCTATGCGTAATCATACATCAATGAACACATACATACACTAATGTATGCGGGGGGTACGTACATGCACACATACATACAATAGTGGACACACTTATACAACGATGCCCACTTATATACTATATATAGCCCAATGTATACACTTATACACCAATGTACAACTATGTACACTCAAGTTTCACATCTCCAAAACCAACTCGGAGTATAGCCTAGTTGCCTATACAAAAATTTTATTTTTTAGGAAATCACAAATGTTACAGACGTAGATTATATATTGTAACAAATGTAACATATATGTGTAACAAATGTTACAGGAGATATTATGGAAGATACACACACTATACGTATATCAGAATCGGATTATCAGAAGATTATCTTAGCCGCAGATGGGAGGTCTGTTGCAGAAGAGGTCCACCGCATGTTAACGGGGGTTACAAATGTTACAGGCGGTTCAGTTACAAATGTTACGGAGTTTGAGGAACTCAAGGAAGAAATCAAAGCACTCCTTTCACGCATGGATAAGTTCATGACTCACGGACAAGGCGGTATTAGAGTATATCCTATGCCTGTTGATAGGGTAGATGGGAAATGTGTTCCGCGTGTGGTTGAGTTGGAACAAAAGGGTATATCCCGCTCTACTGATTATCCTCCTAATGCTCAAGCGAGTTTTAAGAATGAGTTCCGCACCGCGAAACAAGTAAAGGAAGAGGGTTAAATTCCCACATTATATCTTTGTCTATCTTTTTAAATGTTTAATCCAAAGAGCGTTTCCTTTAGAGTGGAGCGATGCGTGACACGGTTTACAAACAATCTGTAAGTTCTCTTTAGTGTTGTTGCTTCTATTCTCATCTTTGTGATGAACGCATATATTTTCCACAGCCCCGCATATTGAACAGATCCTCTCAAACCCATACTCTTTAAAAGCAATTCTTTGATATGTCTTTGACGATCTCCCGTTTTTCCAATTTGGTCTCTCCGCACCGCGTGGAATATGCCAAGTTATCTCTCTCCCAGTCAATAATAAAGATAGACGGTCCTTACGCTCTTGTGTGTACGTGTCTTTTATCCGCTTTGATCTATACTGTTTCTCACAATCGGGCGAACAAGTCTTCCTATAATGATTGCCATGCAACCAATCTACCCTAACACGAAATGTTTCACCACACACAACACAAACATCCCGTTTTGCGTATTTCTCCAAAGCCTCTTTTTTTGACCGGGTTTTAACACCTGCTTTTTTTAGGGCTAGCCACACTTTGTTAGGTTTTTCATTAATTAACCCCCCAATTTGATACGTACTCATACCAGATTCGTACATCTTTATCACTTCTATTATATCCATATACTTATGTTATTGGTTGTTTAACTATTTAACAGATATGCTATATCGCTTCCTGTCGCGCAATTCGGCGCGTTTTCCTAGATTAAAAGATTCAATGTTTGCAAGATACCCCGAAGCGCGCAAGTAAGAACGGATCTTCACTCACTTTACGCGGGAAACTTGAAAAACATCGTGACTTCCGCATTTACAGGTGGGTTTCCCGCAAACCTCGCAGTTCTGCATACCCGGTGTGACTTCCAGCGCGCACGTACATATATGATCCTTCACGCACATTTCCATTGCTTCTTTCCCGCAGATAGGACAAATATTCTTATGATCATCGAATATAATAAAACAGTTGTGGCATTTACAGCGCATACCCTATAGTAGGTTTTCAGTCGATAAATACACTCGTTTTTGTAGGTTTTGAGTATTTAAATTCTTCTAGTACTGCTTTAGGGCAAGTTGCTTCGTTGTTCATTCTCCATCCTTCTGCCACAATCATTTTCGCCTTAAAAGGAGGATTCTCTTTAATCTCCTCCAAGAACGTCCAGCACGCAGTAATATGTTCTTCAAGGCGGTACAGCGGCAATCCCCCCCGATTCATCATCCGGGTCATCCGAGTCTTTATCCCTATCTTTTCGAGTCTGTACAATGTTAGCAGTACGTATAAACATCTGCCCCTCTATACCAATCCTCATACCAATAGCCTTATCCAACCCCCCCTGACCAATTTCCTTAACTTTCTCCTTACAGTCCGCGCATAATGTAATTTGAACCGTACCTATCCCGCGTTCATCAAACAAAGTAAACTCTCCACGGATGTCAGCAGCAATTTCATACTTAGTAAGCGCAATCCCGCACAGTCCACAAAAATCTACAAACTCGCTCAATTTCCCTCCAACTCTTTAAACTAAACAGTATACCACTACAAACTATATATATGCTCAGTTAAACCAAGTGGACAATGGGGAAAGAGTATATATGAGCCAGTTACTAATATCTTAATACATGCATGAATTAACCCAAGAGGAGCGCCTAAAAGGGTGTACCGCGCCATCTATCTATAAATCAATGGCGAACATGCTAAAGAAGAGGAAGAAGTGCAACTCAAGGTGTTTCTATTTTGATAACTGCCCGTTAATGGCAATGTCCCAATCCGATCCTGACAAGAAATGCGCTATGAAACAGTTCCCCGAAAGGGTCAGAAGTCGTTTCAAGAAAGTCTTCTTAGAAGGGGAAGAGGGGATGCTGAACGAAATCAAAGATGCTATTTATATGTTTCGATTGGAGGCTAATGATAAACGGTCTATCAAAGAGTATATTGATTTAATGCTTAGGTTACATAAAGCAGTCTATGGGGATAAGGTACAAAGAGTTGATGACAGGGAACCGTTGACGATCAACATCCAGCAGTTGAATCAATCTAAGGAAGTTAAAGAGATTCCTGATGGAACGGTTAATGTTGTACCGAGAGTTGAATCAAAAAGAAGTATAGCATACAAGGAGAAAATCATGGAATCGTGTAAAGAAGTGGCAGACGTGGAATCTGACCCGGAAACGTTATTCGACAGTGACAAACTAGATGAGATTATAGGTGGAGAAAATGGTAGCAACTGAAGAGTGTGTATGTGAAAAATGCGGGGCAACTGGGGTGGAGTGGGTAAATTGACGAAAAGAATACTTGTTATTTCAGATATGCACGTAGGAAATCGTGTAAGTATCATGCCTGACGAAGTTTATATTGATCAGGCAGAACGGAAGATGAAAATCGAATCTAACCTTATCCAGAAAAAAATATACACAAAGTTTGAGGAGATGGTGGACGATGTGGGTAGAGTTGATGCAGTACTCAATCTCGGAGACACCTGCGACGGAGTTAACCGGAAATCAAATGGTACTGGTCTCTGGACAACAGATATCAATCTTCAAATGGAAGTTGCTTCTAATCTCCTCAGTATGGTACATACAAATACCTACTTGGGAGTCCAAGGAAGTTACTACCATGTCGGAGATAACCTCTCTTCTGATAAGAATGTTATCGAAGGATTTAAAGGGACCTTTGGGGATGAACTTGCATTGGTTAGTGAAGGTAAGCGGATACATGCATGTCATGACGTTGGGGTTAGTTCCTCAGGTACTTCCTATAGGACGACAGCAATAGCACAGCAAATGATGATTTCCGCACTAAACCCGGAGTATCAGGGATTTAATTTACTACTTAGAGGACATACCCATTATTATGTCAATGTATCGTTCCAACACGCTCAAGGTGTTATTTGTCCCTGCTGGAAGAGTCGTGACGAGTTTGCGGCTAGAAGAACATTAGCGTTCATGCCGCACATGGGCTACCTTGTATTGAACATTAAAGATAGGATTGAAGTTGAACCTCATATCTTTACGTTGAAAGGAAAAGACTTAATGAAGGAAGTGGTGGTGTGAAGTCACTTAAAGTTTTAACTGCTGATGAATGGAAAGAGTTCTTCATCTTTGTAGAGACTTGTCCTAATGCTAAACCAACAAGGGGTGGAAGCAACTGTCTCATAGATGGTGTGTATGCGTACTGCTCACCGTATGGGTGCCCGAGGAAAAATGGCAGACCTTAAAGACCCTGTAATTTGTGACGAGTGCGGCTCAACTAATATAACTAAAGCAGGCACTCGTAAGACTAAAACGTGGGGAACAATCCGCAAGTTTCAATGTGCTGACTGTGGTCACTACATGTCAAATTCTCCCGGAGTTTGGGTTAATACGTATATAACAAACAGGTTACACGAATATACAATAGTGGAGGTATGATGGACGCAATAACTTTTTACGAAGCGGAGGTAAGGAGGCTCAAACAAATTATACAAGATAAGGAAAAACAGATAAAAGAGTTAGAGTATAGGTTATCCCACTCAAAGGAGGATTAATGTTAGAGTACGCAGGTTACATTCTGGCATTCATTGGATTTGCGCTTGGAGTTGCAGGTTCTTGGTATGTAACCCACGATTCAAACCAAGAGCGGAGAAAGGGTTTTTTCATATGGATGTGTGGGAATCCAATCAATGCACTCGTACTCATAGGAGTCATCCTCAATATGTGGAACGGTCTCCCACTTATATTCATGTTAGTGTCATCTACGTACTATTGGTTCACAGCATACCGGGGGTGGAGGAACAATGAAGATCGTTAAGTCTAAAGTAGTCCCTATAGACTCCATAAAACCGAACGAGTACAATCCGAACGAGATGCGGGATACAGTTTATCAGTTCCTCAAGAAATCTATCAAGAAAAGAGGATTCTTAGATCCCGTCATCGTTAATAAGAATGGAGTGATAATTGATGGAGAACACCGACACAAGGCGCTCAAAGAACTTGGCGCAACCGAAGTGGAAGTTAAAGTACTTGATATCTCAGATGAGGAGTGTAAAGCGGAAACAATTAATTTCAACTTAACTAAAGGGACGTTTGATTTAGATAAACTAGGAGAAATATTACTGGAGTTAGATAAAACATGGGGAAAAGAGGTACTAAAGGACAATCTTGTTATGGAGCAGAAACAGATCGACGCTGCCATACGTGCTCACCAACAGGTTGCCACATCCCCCACCGAGAAGCCCTTATGTACGGATGTCCATTCATCATCTACGAAAGTAAAGACTGGGGATATATTTATTCTAGGCCGCCATAGATTAATGTGCGGGGATAGTACGTCTGAAAGTGATGTAGAAGACTTACTGAATGGGGAGAGAGCGGATATCACACTTACCGACCCACCTTATAATGTAGGGTACGAATACAAAGAAGATGAGGATAATAAAACGGATGAGGATTATAAGTTCTTTATTTATGAGTATGTAAACAATGCATTACGATTTAGTCCTTTCTTAATTATAACGCCGGGTAACAGGAATGAAAAGTATTATTACACGCAGTTTGATATGCTTGGGTCAGCATTCTGGTATAAAGGTTTTGCGTTAACCCCCGGCCCGATTAGTCGATGCATGGTTACAGAACCAATCCTATTTATTGGGGCCAAGCCTAAGAATAAAATGTTGGATACCGACCATCTCGAATACCATACCGACAGAGAAGTGGGGCTTAGAGATGCTCACAGTTGCCCAAAACCAATCGGGTTATTCAAAGAACTTGTAAGTACATTCACAGACTTGAACGGCTCAGTATTAGACCTTTTTGGGGGGAGTGGAACAACCATGATAGTATGCGAAAGTTTAAATAGGACTTGTTATATGATGGAAAAAGACCCTACTTACTGCCAGAATATTATTACTCGCATGGAACAACTCGGTATTAAAGCGGAAAAGGTATGACCCAACTAAACTTTACACTCCATGAAAAGCAGATGGAAATATACAATGACACACATAGATTTAAAGTTGTGTGCTGCGGTAGGAGGTTCGGTAAAACCCGCCTCTGTTCTTATATTGTTATAATAAAAGCACTAACAAAGTCAGACCAAGTTATATGGATCGTATCCCCTAAATATGCTCAGACTGCGATTCTATGGAGGATGCTAAAAAAGTTCCTTCCGAAATCATATATCAAGGACATCAAAGAAGGAGATATGGTTATAGAGTTAGTTAATGGATCAACTATTTGGGCGAAAAGTGCGGATAACCCGGACGCTTTAGTCGGGGAGGGGCTCGATCTTCTTATTCTAGATGAAGCCGCGAGAGTTAAACCCGACGCATGGGAAGTTGCGCTTCAACCATCTCTCGCTGATAAGAAAGGTGAAGCGATATTTATATCAACCCCAAAAGGAAAGAATTTTTTCTATGGGTTATACTTAAGAGGTACAAACGAGAGCCAATATCCAGAATACAAGAGTTTCAATTATCCTTCTGTGTGTAATACATCTATTCCGGACTTTGATAAAGAAATCGAGGCTAGAAGAGAAACCACACCAGAACTCATCTTCCGCCAAGAGTATATGGCAGAATTCATAGAGGGTGGTGGAGAAGTATTCCAAGATATACGGGGTGTGTTAGGAGAACACTTAAGGGAACCAGTACCCGGACATAACTATGTGATGGGTGTAGACTTAGCAAAGCATAAGGATTTTACGGTATTGACTGTGGCAGATACTCAGACGGGGAAGGTTGTTCATTTTGAAAGGTTCAATAAGATAGACTGGAACTTCCAACGTGATAAGATAGCGTATGTTGCAAAGAAATATAACGATGCTGTTGCTTATTTAGACAGCACGGGTGTAGGAGACCCCATCGTAGAAGATCTACAAAGAATGGATGTTATGTGCTATCCCTACACGTTTACTGTTAAGTCTAAGTATGATCTTATCAAAAATCTAATGATTATGATTAAGGATAAGAAAATAGGCATCCCGCACATACAAGTTATAATTGATGAAATGTCAGCGTACACATTTGAAGCCTTACCGAGCGGTGTCATAAGGTATGGTGCCCCAGAAGGTATGCATGACGATTGTGTAAGTAGTGTATTACTTACAGCGTGGGGTCTTTCAAAGAACCGCACAGAAGTTGTGGGCGAAATCCCTATGGAAGAGGTACATGAGGAGTATGATGTATCTTCTTATGGTAGTGATGAAGAAAGATATATTGAGTGGGACGAAGGAGATGGTCGTCAATCTTCTAGACTTGAAATACTAAAGCACACCAGAAACTATTAAATACTCCACTCCCATATCTTTATATAGGATTTTTATGGGATTGCGTAGAGGTAAATACAGGGAAGAGGATTTGCTTGATTTAAGTCGTATAAGTACTGTAAGTAGTGTAACACCTACAGTACCCCCGCTAACGGAGCCAATAGTTACTAAAGATATGGATTCGGAAATTGCGGACATGCTGATTAAAGCATCAACTAACCAAGCAGTCTCTCATTATGATTCAAAGGATGTTTTTATAGAGAATAAAGAGAAGAATGATGTAACTGACACCGAATCTATACGCAGAGCAATCCATACTATATCTAACTATTATAATACGCTTGGTGTTTGGCGGGACGATTTTGATAAGTTAACAAACGATAGGTTAGCAAGAAACTCCTATTATTCAATGTGTGAAAAGGCACTCATGGACTATATGGGGTCTATTGAGTACAAGGTTGTAGATAGTAATGGAGAGAGTGTAGAGGTTGCAACCGATTTCATAGACTCCCCCAACCCTCAGGACAGTTTCGACGTTCTCCTTAAAATGGCAATCCGGGATTTAATCAGATACGATGCAGGAGTATGGGTCAAATCCTTCAATAAAGCAGGATATCTTACTGAGATTAAGGGGTATTTAGGGACAGAGTTCTGGAAAGAGATTGATAGGGTTCCAATGTCAATCAACATCCCTAAAGACTACGTAACCAGTGGGGCTAATATGTATCAGGGGTGGTGGTCTCATGGGTATACACAAAGATACTGGCAGCGTTCTCGTACTGGTGTATATATACCGTTCCAACCGGAAGAGATTTGTTACTTCATGTCATACCCGCGCACTGATGGGATTTACGGAACGGATTTCCTTAAGTTCTTAAAGCATCAGTTACAGTACCTAATTGACTCCACAAGAGCAGCAGGCAAGACATTCGAGAATGGTATAGTTCCATCAATCGTTTGGGAACACCCGGATGTAATGTCAAGGGAACAGTTGGCTCAGCGTATCAGGAAAGTAGAGGTAGAGAATCGTGGTTCATACAAGTTTGGTGGCATCATCCACACGGTTAACAACGAGAAGGTCACTACTCTCGCGCAGCGCCTTCATGATATGGAATGGCTTGAGGGTCAAAAGTTTGTGGCCCAACTTATTTGGTCGATGTGGGGGTTCTCTCCGTCCGAATTCATTGGGGAGAGCGATAATCGCGCGACAGCCTACGTTAAGCGAAACATAACCAAATCGCGCTTGCTTTATCCTTTAATGAAGCATTTCGCTTCTAAGATCAACAGGGAAATCCTGCCTTACTTAAAAGGATATCGTCAGGGTTGGCACTTCGAGTTCGTAAGAGATGTTGATCTGGACGACGAACAGAAGGTTGCTCAGACACAGGCAATTAAAGTAACTACATTCAATACATTAGTCTCAATGGGTGTAAAACCCTCTGTTGCATTAAAAGTCTCTACACTAGCAGACGAACTCACTAAACCAGAAATTGAGGACCTTGATGCTTCAATCGAAGAGATGAATATGGGGTTAGGTGGTGAAGGTGGAACTACAGAAGGCGGACTCCCTGACGACACAGAAGCGGGAAGATATGGCAACGGCTCTGAGATGTACGTTGATGCGTCTATTGGAAGTGATGAGGGAAGCAAAGGAACAGAGGCGCCTAGAGATGGAGCGGAAGAGGAGAAGCAGTTCAAGAAAGCGGATTTAGAACTCATAGAAGATGACGGCATCTCAAAAGCGAAGGTGTATATCAACTACCCTAGTGAAGCCCCTCCCGGCAGGCATGTTGGTAGGGGCGCTCGCGGCGGG
>JGI24729J20445_1000726_pt1 | contig 14955 bp, 39 predicted proteins | sample EPASupsiteSAE323_FD_20445 | JGI IMG/M metagenome (IMG submission 20445) | reverse complement strand
CTACCAATGGTTAGAGCTTCGTTTATAATATCAGGCTCTAACCATGACTTAATGAATGCACGGAGATACTCCATATACACTAAGAATCCGGCAGAACCACTCATCTGTTCTTTGGTAGTGAAACGACCACCCTTGCTGGATTCAAATTTAGAATCTGGAGTCATTAAAACTGAACGAATCTCTGTCTTGAAATATTTAAGGTATAATGTGTAATCTAATAACGAATTTGCACCCATACGTGTGGGTTTAATCCCAGCAGGATATCCCACAACTTCCTTCTCATCAGATTCACTGAACCAAGAGATTATTTTCTCAATATCACTATCAGAAACTTCACTTATATCATAATCATCAGCACCAATCTCTAAACCCATTATAGCTCCACTTTTGTGGGCTGATTTTATAAGGTACTTTTCAGTACGCTTCTTCATATCAATAAGGTCTAGTGCAGCATATATTGCACTCCTACCATCACCATCTTTCTCCATATACTTTAAATGGATTATTTCTTCAGGTGCGAAGTGATATGTAACCTCTTCCTCTTCCATTTGGATATCATCGAAATCAGCGTTCTGCCAACCATCAGATGGCACTAATACGGTGGCTTTTTGAATGTATTCTAATACTTCATCCGTTTTAGGGTCTCGTATGATTAAGAAATCGAACTCATCCCCATCATAAGCGAGGAAGTCCAGGCATAATTTACCGTTACGGATTGATTTCTGGATGAAACAAGCCCCATCCACTAAACACTTCTCAATAGCTTCATCAATGAACTCATTAAGCTTCCATTGCTTAGAACATTCCTCAATGTACTCTTTAGCTTTCTGAAACTGCTTAGGGTCGTCAGTGGCAATGCGTAAGTCATGATTAGCAGTAATCACTGCATTGTTAATCGATGAGTTAACAGTTGAATCATTCTCATACGCCCACCTAGCATTTTTAATAGTCCTTGGAATACGCTCGTATCCCATATCCTCAAAATTAGGGAGTTCGGTGTCAGAATCCTCTTCGTTGGCTGCACCTCTAGCGATACCATCTTGATTCGTGTTAAGCAACCGTCCCATCATCTTCAATAATCCCATTGTATCTCCCCTTTACACAGCACTGAGGAATCTTCTACTACGCTTTTTAGTAGCCCCAAATAAGTAATTAAACGCTCCTGAGAAACAATCCACTTGGTCGTCGTGCCCACCTTCGTCAGGAGGGAATGCCACGATTTCCTCAAAGAAATCCTCATTCCACGGAGCATCCATAATATAAACAAATCCCTGTTCACTGTAAGCCGAAATCCGCTTAGCACGGTCTTCTTTACTTCCACTGTTCCGTATTGATTCGAATCGGAATCCAGGGAGAAGTCTACTATAATAATTAGCTACAATCTTACCAGATGAACCTGGCTCTTCTTCCATACAAACCGTGACACCATATCCATCGTGCTGGGCTGTTTTAAGAATCAGAGCTTCCACCTCATTTGGTGTTCCACGCATCCGTTTAACATCCCGAACATAACAGAAATTAGCTTCATCCACTTCCATTAGCAGACCAACAGTCCAATCCGGGTCACGCCCAGCTTTACTTGGCTTTGTTGCAGCTAAATCCCAGTATCTGCACCGTTTAACTATTTTCCTCGGCACATTACGATAGAATTTGTTTTCGAACCATTTTAGTTTGAATAATCCCCCTTCAATTCCAACATCCCAGTCACCATACTTTAATTGTTGCCGGGTTACATAATCGAGCTTGTCTAGTTTTGATTCGTAGTCTGCTCGGTCTATGTGTGGATTGTCGAGGTAAGAAGCTGGAATAAATGGCTTCTCATTATAATCGTTAACTGCTATAAATCTTCTTTTAACCCATTGGTGTCCTACACCCCCTGGGTTTGTCCCAGCTCTCATTCTACTGGGTATTTCACTACCTTCAAGTCGCCTAAGACGACTGAACAAATATCTGTATTGTGTTTCTGTAAATTGTGTTAATTCATCAAAAGCAACATAATCAAACTCAGTACCTTGATAACGGTATTTATCATTCTCTGTTTCAAGATACCCGAATGTTACGGTCGCTCCAGACGGAAATGTCCATGTTTTCTTACGGTCATCCCATTTCGCATCTGTATTATATAACCATGACGCAGCCCTGTCCATCAAGGCACCGGGTAACGCTAAATCTGCATAAGTACGACGTAAAATCAGTGCACTATACTCTGCATGACTCACATGACGTAATGCATCCATAAGTATAGCATCAGACTTACCCCCTCCCGCCTGACCTCCGTAGAGGACTTCTTCTTGTGGGGTAAGTAAAAAATGAACTTGTTTCATGAAGGGGCGGTGGGGAATGTACTCATTCTCCAATATCTCCGTCATCAGGGTTTTCTTCTCCTGCATCGTCAGGGGTTTGGTCCGTAGCATCCTGTGCCACTTCTTCCCCGACTGGTTCGGCATCGCCATCTTTCTCACCCTCTAAATCTTCAAAGTAATTCACGTACTCCTCTGCACGTTTCTTAACTTCGGCTTTAATCTCTTCAGGAGTTTTACCTTCACTACGGCTAGTTGCTTCACCCATCAGGAGTAACCCTAGTTTCAATATTCTATCAATGTCAACTGTGTTGTTTATTTGGATTATATCTTCTGGATTTAACTCAGTACGGTCAAGGTACTGGTTTATGATTCCATCAATAATATCCAGGTATCGTGCACGGGTTTCAACCATATCCCGCTCAGTACGAAGCTCAACACGCCTTCGTACTTTCTTCTTACGCTCAGCACAACGTTCATCCCATTTAAGGACTTTACGCCAATTGAATATTGTGGCGTAGGCAATATCGAGTTCTTTTTCTATTTTAATAACTCGTTGTCGTACTGGTAATGAATCACCTAATGAAAAGTATAATTCGTAAGCTTCATGTTGTCTATCTGTCTCGTTTTCTAAACAAATCTTTGGTCTTCCTCTTTGCTCTGTTTTGGGTCGTCCTCTTCCTCGTTTTTTCTTAGCCATGATTATCCCCCTTAATTGCCGAAGAATTTCAGAATTGATTCAGCATTTGTAATTATTAATGTGATTATTGAAATGATTAGAGTCCCACTTAACCATTTAATGTATTTTGTACTCTCTTTCCTGGCGGTCTGCTCATCCTTTATATGGTCATCCAACTTCACTGTAAGAGTTCTGACCATTTCCCCAAGCTCAGCGGTGTTCTTTGTCAAATCATCAATATCCTTTTCACTTCGGTCTATGCGCCCGTAAATGTTCCCCCTCACTTCTGTAGTCCCCTTTTGGAATTCTATCAATGCTGGAATGTTCCCATTCCATTTACAGAAATGTTGAGAGGTACTTATTTCTAATTGTGCTACGCAAGAACGTAATTTAGAAACCTCCTGCATTAAAGAGAACATCATAAAAATAGCCGGGTCTTTAGTATCCCCGGACTTTAACATATCTTTAAAAGGTTCTAAATCTAATTCTTCCCCATCACAACCATTCATAAACAAAATCCCCTATAAATAATAATAATAAAATTTCTGCAACAGAGATGGACTGCATAATCCGGAATAAATATTGCAGAAATGAAACGGAGCGATTTAGACGGCTCCTTCGCCTTCTTTGACTTCAGATTCACTTGACTTAATCTCAGCCTTTTCCTGCATGTACTGTTTAGTGTAGTACACACTGACTATTGCCAATCCAGCCCCTACAAGCCCCACGACGGTGGGTCCGTAAGGAGTGAAATACCCAAGAATCTGTGACTGGTACTGATAAACAAGCCCTAAGATAACTGGTCCGACAACACTCAAAATTGTGGTGAGTGAATCCTGTAATTTTTTGTCCATAAACAAACCTCCAAAAAAACATTACCCCCTTAAACATGGGAATAAATAAAATAAAAAACATGTTGGCAAGAGTAACCTTTATATTCTCTTACACTATACTATATATAGTAACGTAGAACACACTTTCTAAACCGAAAGTTTATAAAGCAAGGAGTTCTAACATACATGAGTATAAACAGGAGCTGATAAGAATGCAAGACCCAATAAAAGCATTAAGCAAGATTCATAGGATGGTTCATGACGTATACACCACCCTAGAAGACATAGACAAATACATAGACGATACGGGATTATTAGAAGACTTTGAAACCATAGAAATGGCAAAAGAACACTTAAACACGGCAGATGGTATAACAGACCTACTATTAATAACCAAAAACAAAGACGGGGACAAAAGAGCATTATTCGTTGGAGATGTACACGAATTACACCGATGGGTAGCCTGGGATGTGGAACATAACGAGGTATTAAAACAAAAAGAATTAGATAGCAAAGCAGGAGACTAAACAACAATGTCAACAAAACTAACAATCAAAAAATGGGGAGTAGTAACCGGAATCAAAGTATTAGACCCAGACGGGTTCGACAGAACAGATTCCAACGTTATGAGCAGAACATACACCTTAAAAGAATTCATACTCGGAGCAGCACACTGCACATGCCAATGGCGAAAAGGAAGCATAATCCTAATCGACGAACTATTAGACATATTCAAAGAACTTGAAACAAAAGAACAGAACCAAGCTATAGTAAAACAGAAATCCCTGGAGATAATAAACCAAATCACAGCAGGATACGCCCTACCAAGCCCTACAGAAATAATAAACATCTATATTGAAACATCCAAAAAACTAGGAGGCGAATAAATGATAAAAACAAAAATAATTTCAACAACCAAAGGATTAAAAGGAGTAACCTTAGTAGATAGTGAATGGAAGGACTACTGTAAAATAATAGACCAAGGATACATCCTAAACGAAGCAAATAGAAGCTGGATACACCCAGACGACCTCGAACTATATAAATCAATGATTGAAAAGCAAAAAGAATGCATTCTAAACGCACACAAAAAAGAAATAAGAAAACGTGAGAACCAATGGACCATAGCATACATAATACTAGGATTATGCTTCTTAGCCGTATTAATATTTAACATATGGTGGGCGTAACAATGGAATGGAGTAAACGACCCTGCCCAAAATGCTGGGGAAGAATGGAAATGCGAAGCCTAAACAACTACTACGAAACCCATGAATACAAATGCGAAGACTGCGGACACACCTACCACGTAGACGGCTTAGACATACAAAAACATGAAAAAGACGGAGACATAACATGAATAAGAATAGCACACAAGTCAGACCCAGAAAACGAAATCATAGTACACATCAAAGGAGACACAAAAGCACTAATGAGGGCAATGATGGCATTAAGAAAAGAACACATCCTACTACAATGGTGGATGGGCATATACGCTGAAGACGGATAAAAAGGAGACACTAACGATGGAAAGAGAACCCACACAAGAAGAAATGGACAAATACGACGAATACATCCGAGAAACACTAAACTTCCCCGAAGAAGAACCCCCACAACCATTCACAACCAAAATAACATACAAACAACCAGAATACTACCTACTAGACGCATACTGCCCACACTGCCAAGAACAACTCACAATATGGAACGACGGCTGGATAAGATGCACATACATAATGTGCGACTACGAAAAACAATTCGTGAGGCAATAACGATGGAAATAGACGAATTAATCACAAAATGGGCATACGATATAGCATACTTACTAGAACAACATACAATAATACGATTAAAAGGAAAAACAAGCCCAACACAAGACTACTTCACAACACTAGACCAAATACAAGAAACAGCACTCAAAACAGCACTAAAAGGAGACTGATACGATGGAACCAAGAATAATAAGAATATCAAACCCACTAAACATAACAAAAAGCATAATACAAGCCATAAGAAACTACACCCCATTCGCAGTAACAGGACATGGATACATAGTGGAATACAAACAAAAACTATTCCGAGTAGAATGGAGCGTTAGAGAAGTCACCGGAGAAATGGTACCTGGCTTAAACCGAAAACACATAGCAGAATACGAATTAACCGAAAAGGAGGAATAAAATGAACGCAGGAGACTTAATAGGACGAATAATAGGAATCGGAATCCTATTACTCATAATTGGAGCAATAGGATACGGAATGATAATGATGCAAGTAAACGGAGGATTCCAAGGACGAGGAATCATAAACGACAAATACACCAACACCAACGGAGAACACATAATAGAAATAGTAACACCAGGCGACACAGACACACGACACCTCAAAATATACAAAATAGAAGCACAAATCTACAACGGAGTACAAGTAGGACAACTATACGAATACGGAGGAGAACACAACACAATAAACTGGTACGACATACCCTACGACGACGGATTCTAAAAAAACAAAACCAAAAAACACCAAAACACAATTTTTTATATACAACAAGCCCAAATATACAAAAGAGGGCTATACTACTTTTTCTTTTTTCTTAATTTTTCCTACCCCCCCCATGCCAGTTACACGATAAGCCCGTGGGGGGTGTGAAAATTGTTTTAGGGTTTAGTTTGACCCCTATTGTGGATAGGATTGCTGTATGTATCTGTGTTGCTCTTCTATCTCTTTATCTATCTCTTTATAACATATGTTATGTGCCTTATTCTATGCTCTGTTTCGTCATATGATTGCTTAGCGAAACAGTGACAGGGGCAGACCACTGGTCCTACCTTCTAATGGTTACTAATAGTAACTAAGCACACATCACCATAAAACTACCAACTGATATAGGGGTAACAGTGTAAAAGTAGACATAAAATACTATCACTAGTACCATATAGCATAGTACGATAAAGGAAACAATAACAATAGGCACCTACTAGTGACAATACTATAAGCCACACGTCATTAAAATAACACCTAAAAATCTAAAAAAAAATAGAACCAAAAAAACAGAGCTAAAGAATGAACAGTATAAGACGGATGTTGTCGGCTCAAAAAAGGAATGAAAGTATATTAAAAAAAGAGTTATGTATTGTTCTTTATTGTTTATATTGGGTTATATAGGATGTTTCCGGTGTTGTCCTGGTATGTTCGGTTATCTGGTCTTATGCTGTTTGTAAACCATGGCTTTTTAGTGTATGGGTTTATGTTGGTGGTTTCGGTTTCGGTGGTCATCTTTATTCCCTCTGGTCCGTATTGGTTTATTTTAAGTTCTCTGTTTTTATAAGTATTTCATGTCTACTAATTACCGTGTAGTGTTTACAGTATATGCACCCAACATATTCCCTGTTTTTAGTGTAGAAGTCTATTATCCATAATTCCTTATTGATTTTCCTACAGTCAATGGTTTCCGGATGTATGAATATGTTTATTGTGGTTTCGTTTCTTATAACTATATGTTTCACGGTTTCACGTCTCCTTAATGTTTTTTTATGTATATGTGCATTCCTTTAATCTCTTTGCATAGTTTACAGTTTAGACATTTCCCCGGACATACGGTCTCTGGAATATAATCATCGATTTCATCTACCGCATTAAACCGGTTGTCTAGCATAAACCCACTACCATTGATTATTAGGTTTTTCGGTTTATTGGTCATTATTTCCTTTTTCATATCGTATCTAGCGGTGTATCCGTATATGATTATGTCCTGTGTGATGTAGGCATTTTCTAATAGTTTTGCTAGTTTTTTTAGTTTTTCTAAATCTTCCGTATCTTCTATGTCTCCTACTTCATTAAACCGTATGTACCTGGTTTTTATGCGCTCATTCCTTACTATGTCTAAGATATCATTAAATATATCTTCCGCATCTCTTAACTTCCAATATAAATGTTGTTTTTCATGGTATTTAGGCGTATCACGGTTATACGTTGCCTCTCCTTTTAATCCATAACAGATGTTCCTTACTTTGCATAGTCCTTTTTTAGCTGCCGGGCAGTGATATGCCGTACTCATGGAAAAAATTAAGGTATCCTTACTTATTTTTAGATTTCCACGTTTAATAGGCATTTTTTCCGGCAATATTGCTTTATTTATACTGTTTTCAATCTTCTTTATGGTTTCGGCTTTTAAATTCATCTTATAGGCTCCTACTTTTAATTAATTCTACCCCGTTACTAACGGTTAATATCTCATATTCCTTAATAAAGGACTCTGCATATATCTCAGCGCTTATAAAAGTGTTAAATTCCATAATACCTTTAGTACATTCATCCTTTACTAGTTTATCAGTTTTTAAGTCTCTTATTTGATATCTCATATTAAATTCCCCCTATGATGTATTCTCCGTTTATTATGTCTAAATGGAAGTAGTCACATCCTATAAACCAACCTAATTCTGTATAACCGTTTACTAGTTGGAATAAAACTATTAAAACGGTTATTGCTATTAAAAATCCTATTGCTTTTTTTAAGTTTTTGGTTTCCATTGTTTGACTTCCTTTAATTTTCCGTTGGTTACCCTCTGTTTTTTAGGGTATTTAAAGGTTTCGTTTTAAGGACTTTATTCTTAAATCAACATGGATATTGCTTTTTATATATATTTGCACGTACGCGCGTATACGCGTATAGGTGTACGCGCGCGTATACGTGTGTATATGTATGTACGTGTGTGTATAGGTGGGCGCGCGCGTGTGTGTATGTGGGTGTGTGCAGTGTGCAGAAGCCCCCCGCATCCTGGGGGGGATTCTTTGCGTGTATGTGTAGAAGCCCCCCATAGACCCTTTGTGTATGTGTAGAAGCCTTCGGGGAATGCTCAGGGGTTGTGTGGGCTTGAGGGTTGTGTGTTGTTGTCCTGGGACTATCTTGTTAAGGTGGTAAATCCTTAACTCCAGAGTGTAAATTATTGATACTTGTATGTGCAAGTGTCATTAAAAATAAGGTTTCCATCGTTAGATGTGGGGGTAGTATTGGAAGTTGTAAAAAAAGAATGGTTTAGTATATAGTATGTGGTGTTTATGGGAGGGTTTCGTGGTTTTCAACTAATTCTTCCTCGATTTCTTCTAAGAGGAGTGTTTTCATCCTCTCTAAATCTCTTAAGACCACCTGATATGTTATTGCTTTTATACTCATTTCTATTGCATTTTCACAGGTTGAGGTTGGTATGGTTTTTATTGCAGCGTCTTGCTCTGTTTTTATAGTCTGTATTGTCTTATCTGTGTCTATTAACTCTAAATATAAGCCATTAATTTTTTGTTGTGATTCTAGGTTCATATTTTCCCTTCTTTTGATTTCTTATTTTGTAAATTTGGAATTTGGGAATTTGGAATTTCGGATTTCCAGATTTTGGATTTTAGAAATTCCAGATTCCTGTTTTTTGGATTTTGGGTTTTCTGGATTCTTAGATTTCGGATTCCATGGTTTCTGGATTTAGGAATATTGTTATTTCGATTGTGTTGCAGATGTAGCCGTTTCCAGTGTGCCTGGGGCAGGATGTGATGATTTGACTGTCTGTAACATTGTATTCGTCTTTGAGTGTTTGTTTAATTCTATCGTACTGAGTTATCATATCCTCCCCAATAGTATTGGGGAACATTTCTATCCTGTATCCTTTCATCATGCGAGGTCCCCTATGGTTATCTTCATTGGGTACTGGGATAAGTAGGCTCTTGTCCTGTATCCTCCCAGGTGCCAGTTTTTGCAGAATGGACATTTGTATGGTGCTAACCGTTTTTCTATTGGTAGTTCTAGGTTGCGTTTAACTCCTACTCGGAGGGCATCGCCGTAGTCTGCGAATCTAGTCTTAGGAACACAGCTCCGTACTCTTCCTTCATTGTATGCCATGTTTGACCTGAGTAGGTCTTCATGAGTTAGTTTTTTCATAGGTTTACCTCCTGAAGGCTTTGCATTTGTTTTTTAACGTTAGTAATTCCATTTCTTTGTTTAATATATCGTCTTTACACTTGTATGATTGCCATTCATTGTATACTCGTTCATATTCTTCTAGAGCTTCCAACCCGTTGCTGTATTCCTTATATTTGTTCTCATCAGTATAAGGATAATCTCTTAGAGTCATTGTGATTCGTATTTGATACTTCAAGCCATCAGAGATTAAATAAATGTTCCGTATATCCTTATAGGGTAAGTTTCCCATTTCTTTTATCCTCTCATAAACTCTTCTAAAGAGGTTGGACACGCTTAACCCTCCATTCTACGGGTCATTGATTTTAATTCTCGGATTATATTCTTAGCTGATGATTGCAGGTCTAGCCAATTTAATCTATCTGGGTCCTCAAAGTCATGGGGCCTGTAGTAATATTCTTCATCTTCATTATCTTTTATAAATCGTTCAACTATACCTAGTATATATTGGCAATCCCCGATTGAGTCTACATGGATTTCTTTGACTTCTTTAGTTGTTATTCTCATTTTTCAGCCTCCAATTCATTTATTACTTTGGTTATTTGCTCACGTATTTGTTTAGCGGTTTTAATGCTGAACCCCATGCCCACATGGTCATATTTACCCTCCCAATCAGCCCCTATATACAAGTGCCCAGGTATCATGCTTTTACGTACTGTTAAAATTCTTCCCTCATCTTCCGGATTTATAAATTTCATTCTATCACCTTCAATTCTCTTAATATTCGTTGGCGTTCTTCCGTTAGTTCTTTTATTTTCTCAGTTTCCCCAGGGTAGCATGACTTCAAATAGGATAGGGTGCGAGTTACCTCGCTGAGCTGCCCTTCCAGGTTGTTTATTGGCATTGTTCGGCCTCTAAGTGGTTAACTACTTTTATGAGTTGTTCTATTATCCCCTTTGCGGTTTCTATGCTGAGAACAGCATCTTTACTGGGACATTTGCCACGGCCCTCCCCCTCGTCATTATTCCGTAGAACAATGTGTGGGGAGTCTTCACTAGTGGATAGTCCTACATGGATTTCCCGTCCAAATTCACTGATAAATACCTTTTTTTCCATCATAACCCCCCCTCAGTATTTGTATTCCTCTCCAACAAAGTCTCTTGGGTTTTCTATTATCCTTGCGTCTTCCATACCACGTAATAATCCCATTACTCGTTTGTAGTTTGGACCTTCTTCTACTTCGAATATTATGGACCGCTTCCGTACTATTTTATGAGTGTTTTGTCTCTGGATTTGTTTTTTAACTGCTTTTATGTGTTTGCATTCCCGTTCCCTGTACACGTGGTCGGGGCAGGTGCAGGACCATCGGTCTTCGTCGGTGTAATGTGTTACAATGTAAGTTATTCCCCTGTCTCCAGTTACCCGGTATTCTTCTATAGGGTTATGTTGTGTGCTCACCCCGTTACGTTTTAATATTTGTTCTGCTTTCCATTCACGTTCAGTTACCATATTATCAACTCCGTTCATTTCCTTTTCAACATATCTTCTAAATAATTCATCCTTAATCTTTTTTTGCAGCTCCGTATCCCAGGGATTGCTTATTAATGCTACTGGGACATCCATTAACTCATCACCTCTTTTATTAAATGCTGTGCGAATAACCCTGTAGTTCTCATTTTAACTATCCTGGTTTCTACATTCACTTTTACTGGTATTACTGCGTCTAGAAGTTTGTTTACTAATCGGTTAGGTACTAGGAATTTCTGTTCAATTCCATCAGCCATTATTGCCTTAATTTTAATTCCATGTTCAAATACTGTGTGTTCTCCTTCAATATGGATTAATTCGTATGTGTTGTTCACTATATTTTCATCCATAATTAAACCCCCTTTAAATATTCACATCCTCAATTTCCAACATAATTAATGCCACTTTATAAATGTTTAATGCGTTTAATTCACCGTTACAGGTGTTTATTGCTTCTTTAGCTGGGGTGTATAGTTGTTCTATGGAATTATAAGTCCATTGTTTGTTTGTTTTACATAATTCTTGAAATTGATTGTACATTTCCATCGTTATCACCTATTCGTCAGGGTGTAGACAGTCGTTATTCTCCCATCCGCACTGGTTTTCTTCTAATTCTGCTATACGGGTTTCTAGTTTGGTTATTTTCTTTTTCAGTTCTTGTATTTCAATCATGTTTTTCATTTTAATTCTCTCCTACTACTACATTGGTGCCCCCCTCTTATATACTTATGGGTTACATAAAGGGATAGGGTAAGCTATCACCCCGGTCTTTATCCTTTTTATGGTGCCTACATTTCCCATATACTGGAACATGAATATATCCAGGTTCCCCTGCTTCTTCTGCCAATTTCTTACATGGAGTTAAGTCATCATAACTCCAGATTGGCTTAGAATATACACATGTCCCACAGCAACTAGCCATTTTGAATTGTGCGGATTTGATAACCTGCTCTCTTGATTTAACCATCATTCCACCTCTTTCCATTGTTCTATTACTACCTGTTCTTTTTTAACTTCTACTAATTCTAAGTCATCCCATCCATAGTCTCCCCAGGAGTCTTCCCCACATTGGGATTCTGTGGCTCCTTCACTACGCCAGATTTTGTAGTATTTGTCTCCGATTTTAAATATGTAGTCGCTAGTAACCGTCCATCGTCCGTGGTCAGTTATAGTTTTCTCAATAAATTCTATGTCCATTCTCCATCCTTTTTTTTCCCTGAACTCTTCAGGGAAGTCTAATACTCGTACAAGTTCTTCTGCATTGATTTTCATTTGAATCACTCCTTATCCGATTATTTCATAATTGTAGTCGATTTGGTACATGTATTTGGAGCGCTTAATCCCCACTCTAGCCCCTACTGTTAAATCCATCCTCCCAGTGTGGGATATGATTGTTTCCTTGATTTTTTTATCATCCATGTAATTATATATGCTTATTCTATAAGTGGAGAACATTCTAGTTCTACCTATTACTTCTTCTATGATTCCATAGAGTGTATGGTTAGTCTCAATATACTTTTGCCTCATTTTATCACCCATAAATCACAATCTGGACAGTACCAGGCGTTGTGAAATTCGAACATATCCTCATTACACTCCTGACATCTTTTAGGTTCAGTTTTTTGTTTCATTTTATCACTACATAATGATTAGAGGGGTTCTCCCCTCCATTCTTTGTCAAAACGTCCTTCATCTAGTTTGAGGGTGAATCCTCCGATTGCTAGGTTCCAGATTTCAAATTCTCTGGTTTCTTCATTGAAGTACACCCACATGCGTTGGTAACCTAACCAGTTGATTATGTGTTCTTTATCCTGGCGTTCGACTCTTTTGAACTCTGCGTTTTCGTTTCGTTCAACCATATCTATCTGGCCATTGAATTGGGCATTGTATCGGATGAACCAGCAGTCAGGGGTTACTAGGTCTACGATTCTTCTCATTTGTGCTCTGGTTACTCTCCATTCTTTGTTTTTGTTTACTGCTTCGCTTAGTTTTTCACTGGTTACTTCATCCGGGGCTATGTTGTATAAGTCTACTTTGAATTTGTATTCTTTGTTTGCAGGGAATCTAAATTTTCTTTTCATTATTATGTGTGGTCTTCTTCCTTTACTGGTTGCTATTTCTAACATCTTATTCACCTTCTTTTTTAGGATGGAGTGCGAACATCATCTGTTTTGCTTTAATCATCCGTTCATTTAGGACTTCATCACAGTCCTCGCATTTGCAGGTGTCTTCTCTATCCATAAGAGGGTTCATGTCCCCCCCGCATGCCGGACATTCGAAGTCATCCAGGCAGTCCCAAAGTCGGTTTATTTCGTTTTTCTGTTTTTCATTCATGTTATACACTTCCTCTATATACTAAGTTGTCATGCCCCCTTAATATAGTTTACGGTTCTTGCCTTATTTTTTTGAGTTTAGTCCTACTTAATATAGTTGCTTTATAGTGATGGAGTGTGCCCCCTCCAGTATCTAATGTAGTCCAACTTTCTAATTTTATTAATTCCTCTGCATTATGCCTTATTAATTCAGAATTAAGCTTATCTAACACTGAATTACCTGTAGGGCTTTCATCATCTTCCCTCCAAGGCATTGCAAAGTTGTAGCCATGAGCTTCTATTTCATATATTTGAATCATATTAACTACCTCATTTTAGGATTGTGGGTTGGAACATACAAGCTAACCTCCCTAATCTATCCCATACTGGTTCGAATGAAGCCACATCTCCAGTGTTTTCATAATCTCGTAGACATTTGATTATTAATTCTTTAATTTCATTGAATAATGGGTGTGTTTTTTCTATTATGAGTTCTTCATAGCCCCATTTATTATTCTCCATGAATCCAACTTGGATATCTCCATAGGAGAGTCCCAATGTGATGGGTCCGTTATCAAAGTCTACATCTCTCCAGTACCAGCCCATGTAGGGGAGAACTTTCTCCCCTGCGTCATCTGCCTTGTCTATTCTTTTATTTATCTCCTCACTATCCATATTAACACCTCACATAAATTGCAGCAATATTTGTCTCATATCTCTTAATTCTGATATTTTACCCCGTATGTGTGCTATGTCACATGGTAATGCCCCCATATCTAATTTAACTGTTTCTATTTCTTTCTTATATTCTTCTATTCGTCTTTCTATCACCCCTAGTGTGAAGACTACTCCTACTTGTTCATCTTCTAAATCTACAGTTATTTTTGCCATTTAAAACCCCCCTTGTAGAATTAAAGCCACCATTACATATATGCAAAGGATTGTGAGGATTATGGCCATCACGACTACGCACCCTAGGAGTATTGTCATCATATATTCTCTTATATCCTCAATATACATTTAATATTCCCCCATGTCTAGTTCTTCATCGCTTAAAGTCATTAATTCTTCCACGTCGAAATATTCCTCTGCCATTTTCTTAAATTTCCGTCGGTTGTACATCGTTTAATCCTTCCTGGGTGAAACTATCCTGTCACAATTTTTGCAATGATATTCCCCTCTACTCCTACATATCCCTAATGAATGGACTTTGAACAAGTATCCCTCGGTGCATCCACAGTTATCGCATGGTTTGATTCTCATTTTTAATCCTCCGTGAGTATTGCAGGTAATATTAGTAACTGGTCGTTCTGGACATCCTTGTAGAATAGGTATAAGTCCCTGAGACATCCGCATTTAAGTCCTCCTAATTCGGATACTAAGTCATTCAATCGTTTATCTT
>JGI24729J20445_1000708_pt1 | contig 15186 bp, 19 predicted proteins | sample EPASupsiteSAE323_FD_20445 | JGI IMG/M metagenome (IMG submission 20445) | reverse complement strand
GTTTGCGTCACTGAGGTCTGCGCCCCTGAGGTTTGCGTCACTGAGGTTTGCGCCCCTGAGGTTTGCGCCCCTGAGGTTTGCGCCCCTGAGGTTTGCGTCACTGAGGTTTGCGCGACTACCACCATCTTCACTTCTCAACCACTTACCATGGCTATCTATAATTTCTTGTATTTTCCCTGTTGTTAAAATTGACATTTTGCTTTCCCTCCAAAATTTTGTTATACTGTTCTTAGATATTTTTATAAGCCCTTTAGAAACGCCGCTCTGCAAAGCGGTTTTTCTTATGCCCTCAACCATAACTTACCTAAATAAACAACAATTACAGCAAGCGTAATCACCCCAGGTACTATTGCAAATCTAGCTAGGCTATCCATGAAACAGTGCCAGGAACTATATTTGCCCACTGTGTAGCCATTGACATTAAATAACTTGTCCACGTATCTCACCCCCTTTCACCACCAAAAATTAATTCTCCCTATGTAAAAATGTTCATGCATCCAATTTCGCTCTGATAATTTATGCCATGCTGAAATATCAATTTTACATTTCACTCTCTTAATCGCCTTGACTGGTAGTTTCCGTTGTCGGCTGTGGTTGTATCGTGACCTCATTTTCCTTCAACTTTAAAATCAATAATCTCAATACCAACAATCATATTTTGGAATTCATCATCATCCACTTCAAAGTCGCAAGTATCACCAGCATCAGAAGTTAACTTTACGAATAAATAATTATCATCATCAGGTCTTTTAATCACACAACCTTGCTTTTTTAAATCTTTAATTTCGTCATCATCCATGTTCTGAATATCAAAATCCAACAATTCAGCACCTTTGCAATTGCCACCAATTTCATGTGTAAAACTCCCCTTGAATTCACCATCCTGCAAGGACACTTTTATGGTATGAACCCCGTTACTGTCATTAAGTCCGTCATAATTTTTCATTAATTATCTCTCCTTTTATTTCGCAACCCTCGCCACTGGATACCTAACCATCTTCACGTGCCTAAGATTTTTATCATGACAGCTTCTATCATCCCTGCACACTGGAACCTGCACCCGATCAACTCCCAAGACTGCCTAAACGATTATATTTGACCGATTAAATTTCTTTCCGCATCTGGCACAAAACAACTTGCATCACCTGCCATATTAATCATGTCCTGAATGGTAAACATCCTTCTAGTAAGATTGCATTCGTGACCGTAATCAGCATCACAGATAATTCGAGTTACTATTTCTAAATCAAGGTCGAAATTCACTACTTTCAACTCCTTACATAAAATCAGTGGTATTGGGACAGGCTATTTTTATAAGGTCTGTCCACTTTTCAGCGATAAAAAATTTCAATCACCACATACAGAGCCGCTAGGCTGGCTGTTAGTATTGCTAATCCTTGGATTGTTAAGGCTAGCATGGCGTGTCACCTCGCTTTACAATTTATTACAAGGATATAATTGTTATTTGTCGAAGTATCACCGTAAGGAGGTGATTAAAGTGGAAGTAGTTTATTGTTCAGCTAAAGCCAAACCAGATAAATTTGAAAAACAATTTACAAAAGCTTTTATAGATAATGGATGGTTATTGGTTAGAACCGACCCGCCTATAATTGATAATGGTTGCGGTAGACATGTCCTTGGTTGGCCCGAAGATAAAGGAAAAGCTATTAAGCCAAAAGGATATGAGAAGGTTATAATTGTGACGATATAATTTTTGCTCCACAGTAAGGGCAAACGTTTTTATCGGAACCACAAACAATTAAACATTCAGGACACTGGACGAAATCTCCGTCACTATCACCAGTAGTGGCGGTTTTATTTTCGGTCATGTTCTCACCTCGCTTTCAGCTTGTACACTTTTTTAGTGCAGGGGGTTTATTTTTTTTCAAGTAAACCATGTTCAATTATCATTTTAGCCAACAGGCTTGCTATATCTTTTACTGAAGCATCAGACGGATCATCATACACATCTACAACTTTTCTTTCACCAGTTATACGATTTATAACAATGGTAACCATTACGTACCACCTAATGCTTTTACTTTTAACCTCTCGAGAAGTTTTTCAGTTCTAGTAAGAATTAACTTCCCGTTATCATAACTAGCGATAACTTCACCATCTGCTATCATTTCTAGCGCAATAACAGCCCCTTGGCTTGTAGCCCAATTGGAACTAGCAACATCATCCATTAACTCATTCTCAGCATCTGATATAGGTTTATCTGAAAAATACGCTTGGATTTTATTACCCCAATCAATTGCATCTTGACGAGCTTCGCGGACTTCGTTTAGGTCGATGACGTTCATTAAGATACACCTACCGTTTGACTATCTTTCATAGAATCCCAAGTTAACTTCTTATCCTTGGATAACCCCTTGTTGTATGCTTCGCATAAAAGATCGGCAATAACGTAACAAGTACGGGTATCATATACTTTTGCTTGGTTACGCGATTTGGCTATTACTAATGCAAGAGTTAATCCCATGAGCTTCTTTTGAGCATTCTTTGCACTATAAGTTGGATTACTAGAATGACGTTTCATGAAAATTGCAATACCTTCCATGAGTTGACCAGTTAAAGCTTCACCATTTGCAGGCCATACCTCAGTAATGAAATTTAAAGTTTTATCAAGAATATCAAGTTTATAGTTTCTTACGATCTGTTTTACAATTCCAATAGCGGATATTGAGTGTTTTGAACATTCTCTATCGCTAGATTTCTTAGAAATTTTTAAGCCGTTTCTTTCGATTACTTCTTTTATTGCAAGACTATCTTTATCACCAACACCAACCGATGCCCAAAAATCTTCAAGAGAAGTTAATTTATGCACTCTTTGGTTCAATTCAAGGAACATTTTTATTTCATCTTGCATCTCCATTTCAGGATGTACTAAACATGGAATTAAGTCATACCCCATGGCTTTTAGAACTGATAACCTGTGTTGACCGTCAACCACTGAAAACTGTTTATTTTTACGAGTAACAACCCTAAGAGTCCCAATTAAAGATTCATCAAATTTTGTGATGATTTTTTTAACAAAAGAAGGGCTTACTTGACGTTGGTAGTTGTGGTCGATAAATAACTGATTGATAGGGATTTCTTTGTACACACCGAATTGATTTGCTTTCATAATTACACTCTCCTATTTACACATTTTTAATGAGATTTCTAGCCGTTCTGCACATTTATGGATTCCATCAACATAAACTTCTATTTGATGCCTAGCATTTTTAACAGTGGATTTAGGCAAGCTAAGTAATTCTGTCTCAGCGTGACCAATTAATATACCGAGTTGCATAGAGATATTTTGAAGAATCTCATGCAAGGCTTCCGCACCTTCCATATAGCCTAGTTTTGCAGGTGGTTCTAGTGGGATTGGTTTGGGTTTGATTGGCTCATTGGCAATTGCTTTTTTAAGGATTTCGGGCTGTTGGTCTTTGGGAAGTTTGGAGATAGTTTCAGCTTTGTTTAAAGAAACTTTTCCTTGTTCAACAGCCTCTACTACTTCTGGAACAGCATCTCTTACAACTCTTTGGGCTGTATAAATACCACTTGCTGATCCTCCTATGAGTTTAGCTACCTCTTTTGCTGATTCAAATTTCCCTTCACTGTCTGTTGTCCGTAACTTTGAATCCGAAGTCACGGTATTTTGTTTTAAATGAGATAATTTTTTACTTAAAGCTTCTTCTTCAAAAATAGGTTTAATTTTCAAGCCAAGTAGATGTAATTGGCTAAGCGTTAAATGCCTTCGATGTAGATTTAAACTAGTAACAAAAGAAACCAAACTACCCTTACCATCCCACTCCCTAACAACTGGCTCAACACCAATTTCTAAGCAAGCATTATAACGGTTACGACCATCAATAATTTTCTGCTGGTGAACCCATATAGGCTCTAACTGACCATTCTTACGTATATCTTCCACCAGTCCAGTAAACTCAGTCTCAGACATCATGGGGAAGATATTGGCGACTTCGTGAAATTCATATTGCAATTTGCTCACCTCGATTTCTTATGCCATACCACTTTGTCGCGTTTCTGCGACTATTGAATTAAAAAAAATTGAGCTTGCTTCATCACGTGTTAAAGATAATATTTTTGCTATTTTTAATGCTTCTCCAATCGAAAAAGCATCACCCTCAGTTTTAATTTTCCGATAAAAACTAGCTCTACTAATATTTATTTGTTCCGCTAATTTTTTTTGCGTTAATTTTTTTTCTACAATTTTACCTTTAAGCAATTGTATATTTGTCATATCTCCCACCCCCTTTCATATTTTTACAGGATAATTATGGATTTTGTCGAATACCCCCAATGAGAGGAGGTGATACTATACATACTTATATTATGGTTTATGAATGGTATACTACTGACAAGGGTTTATCGAAACTACACGACAAAATTGCTACTTACAAGTGTCAAGGCATCGCTAACGAAACTACTTGGTTAATTGTTAGTGAAAAAACATCCCAAGAAATTTACGAAGATTTTCTGCCGCTTTTTTCTGACAGGTTTTTCTTTATTACGGAAATAACATTAGAAAAGTCTGCTGGATACTTATGGGATCAAACATGTGACTGGATTAAAGAAATTACTACATATCCGCATTTAAAGAAAAAAGACATACGTGAATAATTGCATCAGTCTAATTGATTTAAATTTCGAGATAACGCTAATCCACAAGGCACTTTAACGCTACATCCCCCTGCAGGACATCCCTTAAAATTTAGCGAGTGCTTAATATACAAACATGTTGCTGGATTCATGTTGTTTAACGCTTGCTTAATTTTTACACCTGTTTCTTCAACCGAATATCTCTCATGTAATGCCGATAATTTATGTAGTGACACTTGTCCGCCTTGGCATCTAGCCACATTCGTTGTCATTGCAATCCATTCTGCATATGATATTGTGGCGTAATTAGAAAAACAATGCTGGATAAATAGACAATTTTTAATTTTACCGTCACTCTCACCAGTGGCGGTATTTTTATTATTTTCCACATTCTCACCTCACTTTCGACTTTTGTCGCGTTTTTGCGACTTCTTGTTTATTATATTACTACTGTTTTTTTTAAACGTCAATATATTTTTTCGCATAAACGAAACTTTTTTTATCTATAATGATTTTTATTGTTGCAAAAATGATACAATTAATATATATTAGTAGCTAAGGAGTTGATTTAAGTGACTACGATCTACGAAAGAATAAAACAACGTAGAAAAGAATTAAATTTATCAGCTGATACCGTTGCTAAATTTTTAGGAGTATCACGCGCAACAATTTACAGATATGAATCTTCTGAAATTGAAAAACTTCCAACTACAATATTAGAACCATTGTCTAAAATATTACAAACAACTCCAGAATATCTTATGGGTTGGGATGATACCACTAACACAACTAATGATTCTTTATCTCCTTCTCTCCCCCAACTCACCCCAAAAGACGAGCGCGACATAGCCAAAGACCTTGAAGCTATGCTCAGCGCTCTTGACGATAGAAATGGAATGGCAGCATATGATGATTCTGATGATGAAGAAGATCGTGAACTATTAAGAGCCAGCCTTCTTTACTCAATGCGCCTTGCTAAGCAGATGGCTAAGAAGAAATTCACGCCGAATAAATATAAAAAATAATAAGGAGGGATGATTTTTAATGTGCAAACAAATAGCGGAAAAATTAATTAAGAAATTCCACACAAATTGCCCGTTCCAAATCGCTAGGGAACTGGGTGTAGTAGTCCTATTTGAGCCACTTGGCAATAAATTAGGATACTTTAGCACATACAAACGCAGTAAATTTATTCATATTAATAATGGTTTATCCGAAAAAGATCAAATCTTCCCCTGCGCCCATGAATTAGGGCATGTGTTACTGCATCCAAAAGAAAACACGCCATTTTTAAAAAATAATACGCTCTTTTCTATTTCTAAAATCGAGCGTGAAGCACATGAATTCGCTGTTGAACTTTTATTGCCGGATACCATTGTAAAAGATAGTCCTTACTTGACCATTAATCAGCTTGCTGCTGCTAATCATATTCCTGCAGAGCTTATTTGCCTTAAAAAATACAAAGGCGGACTATAAAATTAAAAAAGACACAACCCCCACTACAGAGCTGTGTCTTAAAAACAATAATGTATAAACGTTTACAATCAGTATAAAACTTAGTATAATGGGCATATAAATAAAGTAACCGCCCCTGCTGATAACAAGGACGGTTACTATGAATACTAGAGGTTATTTGGTCACTTCGTGGATGATCTGATAAATCGCCCACAAAGCAACACTTGAAACTGTGAACTTGAAGCGTTTAGTTTCAAAGTGCATTGCACTCACCTCCCGTATTCAGTTTAGGAGAGGTCTTGACTCTCCTAAACACCATTATACATGAAGCTGATTGTTATATACAATCAGCTTTTTTGTTATGCGAAAAAGACACAGCCCCCACTACAGAGCTGTGTCTTAACTATAAAAAAACTGCCTAGTGCGCTAACACCAGACAGTTTAAGCAATTAACCAGAAGGTCAATCACCACATCCAATTAAATTATAACTGATTGACCTTTCATATACAACATGAAAGGGATGATAAATATATGAGAGCCGTTTTATATGCTAGGTATTCAAGTGACAACCAACGTGATGAATCTATTACCGCACAACTTAGAGCAGGTAGAGAATATTGTAAGCGTAAAAACTATAAAATAGTGAAAGAATATACAGATGAAGCTTTTTCTGCTAGAACTGATAACCGACCTGATTTTCAGGAAATGATGTCTGATGCTCGAAAAGGTTTATTTGATGTGATTGTATTCCATAAGATAGACCGCAACGCAAGAGATGAATATGACTATTATAGATACAAAGCCCAGTTAAAAGATTTAAACATATCCTTAGAGTATGTAACACAAAATATAGATAGTTCCCCTGAGGGTAATATGATGGAGTCAATGCTTGTTGGTATGGCTGCATATTACAGCAGGAATCTATCGGTGGAGGTTAAGAAGGGATTGAGAGAAAATGCATATCAAGCAATACACACTGGTGGAAAACCACCTCTTGGATACGATGTAGACCCTGCTACTAAAAAGCTTGTGATAAATGAAGCAGAAGCTAACATTGTACGGCTTATATTTACTCGTAGAGCTGCAGGAGTACCTTACGGTAGAATTATCGATGAACTTAATATGCTAGGATATAAAACTAAATTTGGTAACAATTTTGGCAAGAACAGTTTACATGATTTATTTAAAAATAAAAAATATATTGGAACTTTTATTTTTGGTCGTGTTGCTGGCGGACACAATGAAAAACGGAATAGCCATAAAGAGTCCGAAGCAATGATTGAAATTCCAAATGCGATCCCTGCAATTATCTCTGAAGATATCTTTTTACAAGTACAAAGTCGCATGACAGATGCTAAACACTCACCAGGATCAAGTAGGGCTAAAGAAATGTACACTTTAGCTGGTTTAGTCTATTGTGAATGCGGAGCTAAAATGGTTGGTAGTCGAGTTACTTCACGCGGAAACACCTACTCCTATTATCGCTGTGATAAACAACAACGAACTTTAAGTAATTGCGGTACTGGTAGAATAAAAAAAGATGAAATAGAAAAAATGGTAATAGATGAAATTGAAAATAAAGTACTATCCCCTGATGCTCTTCCAGATCTAACCGAAGTAATTAATAAAGCCATATCCCAACTAACGAAAGAAAGCACAGAGAAATTATCTCAATTAAAGTCTGTAAAAAAAGAACTTGAAACGAAGGTCAATAAATTATTAGATTTAGCCGAACAAGGTTTATTTGATGATTTATTAAAAGAACGTTATAAGAATAGCGTTACCCAGTTAGAAAACATCAAAGAAGAAATTGAATTAATAGAAAGAGCATCAGTAGCACTATTAACAAAAGAGCAAGTTTCCGAAACGATAAATTCCCTTGTAGAACTAGAAAAGACCCCTGAAAATATCAGAAGTCTTTGCGAGATATTAGTTGATAAGATTTTAGTTAAAAACAAAGAAGTAACAATTACCCTTCGTTTTGCGCGAGATTGGTGGAGGCGAGGAGAATCGAACTCCTGTCCAGAGGCATCACTACATAGGCTTCTCCGAGCGCATTCTGTAATTTAGATTTCGCCCCATTGACGCCTACAGACAGGCTTCGCTGGCGCTATCTCGTTAAAAATTCCCAGTCGGTCCGCGGAGAATGAGACCTCAGGTATCCTGCATTGTGACGTCCTAGCCTTCCCCACAGGAAGAGGGACGGTAGAACGTTAGCATTAAGCTGCTAAAGCGTATTCGTTGTTTGCAATTATATTTTTCCACCGTGTTGACGGGCTAATGGAACCCCGGCTCGCTACCTATGCCACAACCACCCCTGTCGAAACCTTTACGCCCCCGACTGCAGTCATAACATTTCCCAGGAAATTTTGCATACGCACGCTTCAAACGTCTACAAGTTCCTATTTATGTTTGTTCTTTATTATATCATACTAATAGCCACTCCGCCAACTATTACTTTTACCATTTTTTTGAATCCATTGTAAGAGTTCTTGCACCAAAGAGCCAATCTACATATACTATATAGTTAAGGAGATGATCTATTTGAAAAAACAACATCTAGGTACCTTGCTAGTTCTACTTTCTGCTACTGGCTTTGCTACCCTAGCCATTTTTATTAAAATAGCTTATAGTGCTGGTGCCAATACTCTTACAGTACTAACCTTACGCTTTATTTTGGCATCTCTATTACTATGGGTGCTTTTAAAACCCTTAGGTATCTCTCCTCGTATAAAGAGGAAAACGGCTCTAAAATTAAGCCTCATGGGGATAATCGGCTATGGCTCCATGTCCTTTTTATTTGCTTCATCACTACAATATTTATCGGCTTCATTAAGCGAAATGCTCTTATTCACCTACCCTGCCATGGTAAGCATCATGTCCTTTACCCTAGGATTTGAAAAATTCAGTTGGCAAAAAGGACTGGCCTTGCTGACCTGTCTGTATGGTTTATTTCTTATTTTAGGTGTTTCGCTAGGAAACATTAGTCATATTGGTGTTGCCCTAGCTTTAGGAAGTGCCATTATCTATTCTTGTTATATTATGATTAGCAATCAGGTTCTCAAAAATGTACATTCTTTAGTAGCTACCACCTACGTATGCTCTGCTACTGCTCTGGCTTTTGTAATCTATACTTGGAGTAGTGGGCAGCTCATCCTAACGTTACCACTAGCAGGTTGGTTATCCCTTTTCGGAATTGCATTTTTCGGGACAATTATTGGTATTCTATGCTTTTTCGCGGGCATTATTCGCATCGGGGCAGCCAATGCTGCCATCATTAGTACTGCCGAGCCAATTATTACTGTTGTGTTATCTACATTGGTACTCGACGAACATCTCACTCTTTTCCAAGGAATTGGCGGTTTATTGATTATAGCTAGCATATTAATCCTGCAGTTATATGAAGATAAGACTCCAAAATTAATAGCATCCTCATACTAACATGGACTCTGAGCGAATTACCAATAAATTATGCAGGCTCAAATTCAGCCTGCATAATTTATTCTTTTTGCCGTTCTCGAAAGACTCGATCCATCTCTCGTTTAGCATCTCGTTCTGCTATATCTTGACGTTTATCATAGTTTTTCTTACCTGTTACTAGTCCAATTTGCAGTTTAGCAATGCCATGAGTAAAATACATTTTAAGCGGTACTAGTGTATAGCCTTTTTCCTGGGTTTTGCCAATTAGTTTATCAATTTCACTGCGGTGCATTAGTAGTTTACGAGTTCGCAGTGGTTCATGATTAAAACGATTTCCTGCATCATAGGGACTGATATGCATATTATGCAGCATAAGCTCAGCATGATCGATTCTTGCATAGGAATCTTTTAAGTTAGCTTTCCCCGCCCGCAGCGATTTTACTTCTGTACCCGTCAGCACAATCCCCGCTTCATAAGTTTCATGTATATGATAATCATGCCGCGCTTTTCGATTTTCCGCAACAATTTTAATAGCTTTTTCTTTTTCCAATCCGATCACCTCGCTACCTTTGCCTTTTTACCTCTTCTTGGGTTTATCTCTTTTAGGCTTTGTTTTTTTTGCTACTGCATCTTTGGGTTTCTTCCCTTTAATCTTAGCAACGGGTACAGGTTTTTTATTATCTTTCGAGACACCTTTGTTAGTACTTTGAAATTGCGGCTTCCCAAAAGTAGGTCTTCGATTGCCTGCACGCTCAATCCACCCGCTATTGGTTTCTAGAACAAAATCAATATTGCGTTCTTCTGGATTCACTCTTGTTAAGATGACTTTGACAGCATCTCCTAAACGATATACCTTTTTGGTACGTTCTCCAATCAAAGCATATTGTTCTTCTACATATTGATAATAATCTTCTTCCATACTGGATACCCGTACTAATCCCTCTACCCCGTTATCTAGTTCTACAAAAATACCAAAGGCCGTAACTCCATTAATGATACCATCAAATGTATCACCAACAAATTGCGCCATATATTCAGCTGTTTTAAGGGAGACTGTTTCCCGTTCAGCTTCCGCTGCTGCCCGTTCACGTTCAGAAGAATGTAAGGCAATTTCAGGCAACATCGCTGTTAGTTTTTCTCGGCGTTTGACTAAAATATCTCCTGTACTAAAGGTTTCTCGAATAACACGATGAACAATGAGATCTGGATAGCGACGAATAGGTGACGTAAAGTGTGTATAATAGATTGCTGCCAAACCAAAATGTCCAATATTTTGGGATTCATAACGAGCTTGTTTCAAAGAACGCAGCATAACGGTACTGATAATACGTTCTTCTGGCCGACCAGCAATACGAGTAAGTACTTTTTGCAAAGCACCTGGTTGTATTTCATCCATTTTGGGTAAACTTTGACCAAAATTATGCAATAGATTATTAAGCTTCGTCATTTTTTCGGCATCCGGTTCTTCATGGACACGATACATAAAAGGAACCTTAAGCTTATTCATATGTTCTGCGACTGTTTCATTGGCAACTAACATAAATTCTTCAATAATTGATTCGGCTAAGCTGCGTACGCGCTTAACAATTTCTAAAGGTTTACCAGTTTCATCAAGCTTGACTTTCAGCTCTGGAAAGTCAAAATCAATGGCCCCTCGGTGCATACGCCGTTCCCGTAAAATACGGCATAATCGTTCCATATTTTCCAGTTGCTTAAGTAAGTCTTGGTTTTCAGCAATCAAGGCTTCATCATGTTCGACTAGAATCTTGCGTACTACAGTATAAGAATACCGTTTTATAACGCGAATAACGCTAGGGAATATTTCGTAGGCAATGACTTTTCCTTCATGATTAATTTCCATATGGGCAGACATGGCCAGTCGATCTTCGCCGGCATTTAAGCTACAAATGCCATTTGATAAACGCCTAGGTAACATTGGCAGTACCCGATCCACTAAATAGACACTTGTCCCTCGCTCCCGGGCCTCTGTATCAAGAACTGTATTTTCTCGAACATAATGACTTACATCCGCTATGTAAACACCAAGAAGATAGTTTCCATTCTTTAGCCGCTCTACATATACACCATCATCTAAATCTTTGGCATCTTCTCCATCAATGGTGACAATGGGTAGGTGCCTTAAATCACGTCGACCTGCAATTTCCTCATCACTAATAGTAGCTGGAGATTTTTCAGCAGCCTCTTCCACTTCAGGAGGAAATTCAATGGGAAGATTATGCCTTTTTATAATAGACAAAATTTCAATTCCTGTGTCACCTTTACTACCTAATACTTCTATAATTTTACCTTCAGCACTACGTTTTTTTTCTGGCCATTTTGTAATTTCTACAACGACTTTACTGCCGTTTTTTACGATATTTTTTTCATCCTTCGGAATAAAAATATCTTGGCCCAAACGCAAATCATCAGGCGTCACAAAGCCAAAGTTACGACTGGCTTCAAAGGTACCTACAATACGTGGATTGGCCCTTTCCACAATACGAATAATTTCTCCATCCCGAGATTTACCCTGACCACTCTGGCAATGAACGCGAACCACTACTCGGTCATGATGCATTGCCGTCATCATCCCATCTGGTGGAATAAACACATCGGTTTCATTTGGAGACTTTACTTTATCTGGAATAACAAAGCCATAGCCTTTATTACTGGCGCTTAGCTTACCTACTAATAGATTCATCCGTTCTGGTACACCATATTTATCATATCGAGTCTTAATGATATCAGCACTTTTTTCAAGTTCCCCTAGTACCTTCCAAAGATCACTAAGCTCTGTGCCCTTTAGATCCATTTCCTCTGCCAGATCCTCAATGGTCAATGGTTTATAAGCTTCTTTTCTCATGAATTCTAAGATCTTTTCTTTCAGCATCATGTCTTTATATCCTCCAAAACTGCAACGGTGGCTTTACCTTGAGCGGTAATCGTGCCATCTGGCAGTGTAATCTCACCTACTACTTCGTACATGTTGCCGCGTTTACCTGTTATTTTTGCTATTACATTTAGTGTCTGCCCAATGGGCGTTGGCTGACGAAATCGTATATCTAGGCGGGCGGTTACGGCATTGAAACCCTTCGCATGCAGATAACCAGCCATTACTTCATCGAGAAGCGTACTAACTAAACCGCCATGCATGATACCGTCATACCCTTGGTGCTGAGGTCCTGCTGTAAATGTTGTAATATAGTTATCTCCCTTTTCAATAAAAATTAGCCGCAGGCCAATAGGATTGTCCTTACCACAAGCAAAACACCACTGATTTGGTTCCATCATTACACCTCAACATCCTAATTGAATCCTTATTTTTCCAAAAAATTAGACACTTCTTTAAACACTTGTTCCCTTTCCATATCAATGGTTATTACGTGTCCGGATTTTTCTAGCCAAACGATCTTTTTTTGTTTGCTAGCAATCTTGTCATAAATATATTGAGCACTATGAGGCTGAATTGTATGATCTTGTCGACCTTGCATAACAAGGACATCTGCTGTTACAGTCGGAAGTAGTCCATCTACCTGTTGAATTAATTCTAGTAGACTGCCTACACTGCGTAGTGGAGTAAGATCATAACACACTGTATATTTCTCTGGAATATCCGCATATTTCTTACGCTTTTTAGGTGCGTAATCACGAAACATTCGATATAGTGGCAGCATATTCAAGCGTTTATCAGAAATAAACACGGCCGTACTAAGAGAGACTATTTTTTCTACCTGATATTCCGTTCCTACTTTTAAAGCTAGCAGTCCGCCCATGGAAAGTCCAATGACTGCAACGCTACTGCATATTCCTTTTAGTATATGATAAGCATCTTCCACACTGCTATACCAATGTGGCCATTTGGTATTGGCCATTTCTTCTACACTTGTCCCATGTCCGCACAAACGAGGTGCCAAAACAGTGTACCCTTCTTTATGCAAAAATTCGCCAAGAAGCCCCATTTCTGCAGGAGATCCCGTAAAACCATGTATTAATAACACACCACGGTCATCCCCTGGTAAAAAAAATGGCTCAGCACCCTCCATGATTGCCAACAGTAAGCACCTCCATATATTAATTCTTCTATAATTATACCATTTTGCAGAATAAAAATTCCATAATCTCGAAAATAAAAAAACTGGTAATCCAATTGGATTACCAGTTTTATGTATTAGAAGAACAATAAAGGGGCAATGATTAAGGAAATGGTACCAGCTACTTTGATAAGTGGATTCATCGCCGGTCCTGAAGTATCCTTAAATGGATCGCCTACCGTATCGCCAATAACGGCTGCGGCATGAGCCGGGGTACCTTTACCACCATACTCACCCGTTTCAATAAATTTCTTAGCATTGTCCCAAGCACCACCAGCATTGGACATGAATAATGCAAGGAGTACCCCAGCGGCAGTAGCACCTGCTAAAAAGCCAGCTAAGGCTTTAGCGCCCATAACAAAGCCGACAAAGATTGGTCCACCCACGGCAAATACACCAGGCATAAACATTTCTTTAATCGCAGCTTTGGTGCTAATATCAACGCAAGCGGCATAATCAGGACGACCAGTGCCTTCCATAATGCCAGGAATTTCTCTAAATTGTCGACGAACTTCAGCAATCATCTCGAAAGCGGCTTTACCCACTGCTTCCATTGTATAAGCACATACTATAAAAGGCAGGGTCGCACCTAAAAAGAGGCCAATAATAACCGTTGGCTCCGTTAAGTTAACTACTAAATGTCCATCAACAAGTAGTCCTGACAATTTAGGATTCTTCGCAATTTCTTCACCAAAAGCAGTAAAGAGAGCTAATGCTGTCAAAGCTGCTGAACCAATGGCAAAGCCTTTGGCAATAGCGGCTGTAGTATTACCTACAGCATCTAGCTTATCTGTTGTTTTACGTACTTCTGGCTCAAGCCCTGCCATTTCTGCAATACCACCAGCATTGTCGGCTACAGGTCCAAAAGAATCTACCGCAACAACCATTCCAGCGGTGCAAAGCATTCCCATCGCTGCCATAGCAATACCATAAATCCCCGCTTGGCTATAGGATACCCAGATAGCTACTGCAAATACTAGCATTGGGAGAGCCGTACTTTTAAGACCGGTGGCAATCCCTGCAATGATGTTTGTAGCAGCTCCTGTTTCACAGGCTTTTGCAATCTTCCGAGTAGGTTCTTTGGCACTAGAAGTATAATATTCGGTAATCATACCGACTAAAACATTCACTACCAAACCTGCAACAATAGCAATAAAGATACCAAAACCTTTATCGCCAAAAATATGATTGGCCAGGAAATAAGCCATAATGGCTGTCAATAGATTGGTTCCCCATAACCCCCGATTGAGAGCGGCTTGAGGATCCCCATCTTCTCCTGTGCGTACTAAGAAAGTACTAATAATAGCCGCAAATATACCAGCGGCACCGATCAATAATGGAAATAAAACACCGTTAATACCAAATAATGTGTTGCCAATTAGCATGGCAGCAATGGCTGTAGCACCGTAGGATTCAAATAAGTCGGCACCCATACCTGCTGTATCGCCAACATTGTCGCCAACATTATCCGCAATAACGGCTGGATTACGAGGATCATCTTCTGGAATACCAGCTTCTACTTTACCAACTAAGTCTGCTCCGACGTCTGCAGCTTTGGTAAAAATACCGCCGCCAATACGAGCAAAAAAAGCAATAGCACTAGCT
>JGI24729J20445_1000687_pt1 | contig 15560 bp, 15 predicted proteins | sample EPASupsiteSAE323_FD_20445 | JGI IMG/M metagenome (IMG submission 20445) | reverse complement strand
CCCCCCCCCTGCTCAGAAAAAGTGGAGGGGGGGAGGGGGGTACCCCCCCTTTGGGTTGTCCGGGTGCACGGGAGTTTGTGGGTGAAATGATCACGATCCATCATGGCTCCTGAAACCAGATGGAAATCTTAATCGGATCCCGTGGTCATCCACTCTTTATTAAATTCGTACGCGTGTCCGGGATGCATGGATCGTCACGACCGGCAGGGTATATGAGTATCCTGCGTCAGGGTATCCGGTGTCGGAAGAATGCCGGTGGCACCATGCCTGCGTTTTTTAGATCCACCCGGATTAATTCACGGAGACGTGGCATATCATGAACACCCGGAAAAAAAACGATCCCCCGGAAACAGCCGGCATACCAGAAAAACCGCAGGAATTTCATCCCATCCCCGGTGCAGATATCGCCTGCCCGGTCCAGACAAAAGAGGCACTCCTGCATGCCATCACGTATAACAGGGGACTGATCGAAGCGAGCCTCGACCCGCTGGTCACCATCAGCAGGGATGGCACGATAACCGATGTCAATGCAGCAACCGTGAATGTCACCGGCTGTTCACGGGAGGAATTGATCGGCACGGATTTCAGCCGGTATTTTACCGACCCGAAGAAAGCAGAAGCCGGCTACCAGAAAGTGTTCCTCGAAGGACAGGTAACCGATTACGAACTCGAAATCCGTCACCGCAATGGAAAAATCACGCCGGTCCTCTACAATGCGACCGTCTATTACGATGAATCCGGATCCGTTGCCGGGATTTTTGCTGCTGCCCGGGACATTTCCCGGCGAAAAGAGGCTGAAGATGCCCTCAAAGTGGTCAGCGAATACAGCAAAACCATTATTGAGCATTCGCCGGTCATGATCTGGCATAAGGATACCAAAAATACGTTTGTCAGCGTAAACCCGGCCTATTCACAATTTTATGGCAAGCCCTCATCTGAAATGGTGGGAAAAACTGCCGGTGAACTGTTCCCCGGCATAGGTTCGCAGTACTACCGGGACGACCTTGAGGTAATAACCTCCGGGAAAGCCCGGCTCGGAATCATAGAGATGCGAAAGCCGGCGGATGGCCCGGCCCGGTGGGTCCGGACGGACAAGATACCTCTCCGTAATCGTGAAGGAACGGTGACCGGCGTCCTTGCTTTCTCTGTCGATATCACCGAACACAAACAGGCAGAAGACCTTCTCAGGAAGTTCAACGATGAACTGGAAAACGGGATAAAAAAGAAGACCGATGAGATTGCAGCGGCAAATCTTACCCTCAAAGAAGAGATCGCGCAGCGGAAAACTGCTGAAGAAACCCTCCGGCAGATGCTTTCCCTGCTGAGTGCAACCATCGAGTCTACTGCCGATGGTATCCTGGTTGTTGATTGCAATGGCCGGATAACCAGTTACAATCACCAGTTTGCCCTCATGTGGAATATCCCGGACGATCCTGTACTCCAGTCCCATAATGACAATGAACTCCTGGCTTACGTACAGACCCAGCTCAAAGATCCAGATGAATTCCTGGCTGGTATCAGAGAGCTGCGTAAGCATCCGAAACGTGAAAGTTTTGATGTGCTCCAGTTCAATGACGGCCGGGTCTTTGAACGCTTCTCCAAACCCCAGATGATCGGGGATACTGTTATCGGCCGGGTCTGGAGCTTCCGGGATATTACCGAACGCAAACGGGCTGAAAACGTAATGCGCCAGCTGGCACATTTCCCGGCTGAGGACCCCTATGGCGTCCTGCGTTTCAGCCGTGATTTTGACCTCCTGTATACTAATGCACCAGGCAACCAGTGGCTCGGGACACTTAATTGGAACACCGGTGGACCGGTGCCTGAAATTATCCGTACGATAGTATCAGATGCGTTAAATACACCGGGAACAATCGAGACCGAGGTTGCGGATAGTAATGGCCATACCTGCCTCGTGACGGCAATCCGGCCTAAAGGAGAAGATTATGTTAATTTCTACTGTTTCGATATCACCGAACGGAAAAACTACGAGGAAAAAATCGGAAACACCCTCCGGGAAAAAGAAGTTCTCATCCGGGAAATTCACCATCGCGTGAAAAACAACCTCCAGATCATCTCAAGCCTTCTTGATATGACCCGGATGAGGACGGGAGACACTTCTACCAGTAGTATCCTGACGGATATGATGATGAAGATCCAGGCTATGGCGCAGATCCATACCCGGTTATACGAGAGCAAACAATTCGACCGGATCGATATGGACGACCAGATCCAGGATCAGGTCAGGGCCATGGCAAACATTTACTCCCGGCCCGGCCAGCAGATTACCTTCGATATTACCTGCGACCACCTTTACCTGCCGGTTGACCAGGCAATTCCCCTTGCCCTTGTCGTGAATGAACTTATCTCGAACACCTACAAACATGCGTTTAAGGGGCGGCCACGGGGAACAGTCGGGATTTCCCTTGTCTCAGCCGGCGGACAGGTCCGGATGGTCGTCCGGGATGACGGGGTCGGTTTGCCTGACGGACTGGATATCAACACAACCGGCAGCCTGGGTCTCAAACTAATCCGGACGCTTGTCCAGCACCAGCTCCGGGGATCGCTTACCATTATCAGCCGGAACGGTACAGAAGTGATTGCTGAGTTCCCGCTCATGACTGTGAGGGTATAAACTATGTCGCGGATACTTATTGTCGACGATGAAGCGATCATCATGATGCAGCTCGAAGAGCGCCTGAGTGCGATGGGTTATACCGTGGCCGGCATGGCGGCAAACGGGGAAGATGCCATTGAGAAGGCAAAACGGTCAGAACCGGACCTGGTGCTCATGGATATTGTCATGCCTGGCCGGCTCAACGGTATTGACGCGGCCCGGATAATATATGATGAGCTGGATGTGCCGGTGGTTTTTGTTACCTCGTATGCCGATGATGCAATCATTGAAAAAGCAAAGAGCGTCCGCCCCTATGGCTATATTGTAAAACCGTTCAATGAACGTGAAATAAAAGCAGCAATAGAAGTGGCCCTGTTCCGCAAAGCTGTCGAGCGGCAGGAAACCAAACTAAAACGGGCGGGTTCCAGTCCCCGCAGGGCTGGTCAGGAAGAGGGAGAGCCGGAACCGGATCAGCCGGTATACTTCGACCTGCCCGAGCTCAAAACGGTCCTGTTAAAAGATATTTTCACCGATATCGTCCTCTTTCTCTATACCGATGAAGAAAATAAAGAATCGATCTTCAAGTTTGCCCTGGAAGAGGGGTTAAAAAATGAAGGATACAACCTGTTTGCCTATTCCCGTTCGACGGTCCAGAAGCATTTTCTCAAAGAGATCCAGAATGAAAAAATTTACGTACACCGTATAAAAAATAACGATGTGACCTCGCTCATGCCGGGGCTTGAAAAATGTACCGGGTTGCCCCGGAATGGGGAGACAGATCTGCCGGTCCACATCTTCCTTGATTTTTCCGATACCGGTGCTTATGACGATCTTATTACAGTTAAGGACTTTATTCTGGAAAAAAAGAATGCCGGTTTCCGCATCTCCGGACTTATTGCCCACAATCTCGGGAAGATCGATCACATGCTCATCCAGTCGCTTGCCGAAGGGATACCCCGGATCATCGTTTCGACCGGCAAGGATACCATGCTGTCCTTTGCCCACACACCATTCCCGGCAGAATCGGTTTCCATTGTCCCCCAGGAGACTATCGATGATGTCGTAAAAAAGTCTCTTGAACCCGTGGTACTTTCCCTTCTGGATAAACCAATATCAGGTTATGACATCGTCCATGAAATCCACAACCGGTACAGGGTGCTGATCCCGCAGGCCCGGATTTATACGCTTCTCTATGAACTTGAAGAGAACGGGTATCTTGAAGTAAAAAAATCGGGAAAGTCCAAGCTGTACTGCCCGACCGAGGAAGGCCGGAAATATATAACCGGCAAACTTAACAACTTCAAAATGGTCTTCCAGCATATTCTTGGTGGAGATGCCCGGCAGGGTACGGGCAATCCCGATAAAAAAACCAGGGTATAGGTAAGCCAGAGGTCTTCCCTGGTCGGTAAGTTTCTGTCTGCTGCGGGTAATATCCCGATAATTCCGATCCGCTACCGGGTCCTGTGATTAAAATGTATTGTTTCAGGAATTGAAACAAGATCTGAAAAGTCCGGATATCTATTTTCTTAAGAAAACGGTAAAGAAAGAAGACGGGGTTTTGAGGTCCGAAGCCAGGGAAATATTGAGTGCCGGCATTACCGGTCCGCATACCTGATCCTGCCCCGTGAATTTCAGGCGATTGTTCCTGCGGATTACCATGAGATGTACAGAATATGAGAACAAGAAAAGACGAGAACGCGAAGACGAAAAAAGTAATTAAAAATACGGCCATCACGCTCTCAGATAACAAAAAAACCCTTCTTATCACTGCAGATCTACCTGATGTGACCGAGGAAAACATAAGTGTCTATCTTGAAGACAACTCAGTCACTATTACGGCACTGGATGATAAAGTCAGGTACCAGAAAACAATTAAGGTGCCCTCAGGCGTCCGATTATACAAAAAGAATTTCCACGATGGTGTTCTTGAACTGGTTCTAGAAAAGACCGGGACCTGATTCCCTCCGGTTCTGCATCCTGCTATGTACCGGTACGTTTTTGGTTATCTTTTATTCCATGATTTGTATCAAAATCTGAATTTTTTGCCAGACCATATTACCCCCGCGGTTAATACACAGCATCAGGAAAGGACTATTCCCGCCCGCGGGAATTCCGGTGATGACATGATACAGGATGTATCCGTTGGACTTTCGTGGTGTAAGAACCAGGCCGGAACAGGGCCGCTTACCGGGCAGGCTGCCATTGCAACGCACCCGTTTTGGACAGGATGCCCTCCAACCGGGTGTGTAGGATGCAGCAGGACGGACTGTTTTTATGCGGACTTTATCATGAACTACTGGAATTTTCCAAGGTGCGATTGACAAGGTCCGGTAAAGCCCGCAAAAACCGGGTTTGACCGGTGTTGAAGATTTAACCTGAACCTGAGCATCAGCGATCCTGGGGCCAGTCCTTTAGAAAACAATGAGGTGGTGGAATCAATCAATGCCAGATATCTGTATGGGGTTTGAGGTGCACCAGCCGTTCCGGCTTAACCGGCATTTCTTACCGGAGAAAAAGAGGAAGAAACAAGATCTGAACGATTTGTATTTTGACAGCCTGAACCGGGAAGTGCTGGAGCGGGTATCTGAGAAATGTTACCTGCCGGCAACCCGGATCATTCTTGAAAAACTGGATGAAGGGTTCCATTGTGCGTTCTCATTTTCCGGAACCCTGATTGAACAGCTGGAGAAGTGGCGGCCGGATGTCCTGGAACTTTTCGGCCATGTTGCCCGTCACCGGAACTGCGAGCTGCTCGGCCAGACATATTATCACAGCATAGCCGGTTGTTTTGGCGATAAGTCCGAGTTTATCAACCAGGCACGGATGCATGCGGACCTGATGTATGATCTCTTCAGGATCCGCCCCACGGTCTTTGAAAATACCGAGTTCACGTTCAACAACCAGATCGCCACCCAGGTAAAAGATATGGATTATGCCGGCACCTTCACGGAAGGAGTAGAACGCGTTCTCGGCTGGCGAAGCCCGCACCATGTTTACACCTGTCATGATATGCCCGTACTCCTGCGCGATATCCAGCTTTCCGATGATATCGCGTTCCGTTTTGCCAACACGGGGTGGGACAAGTACCCGCTTACGGCGGATACCTACGCCGACTGGCTTGGGGGTACCTCAGGGGATGTTGTCAATATCTTCCTTGATTACGAAACGTTCGGGGAACATTTCTGGAAGGAGACCGGCATTTTCGCATTCCTCTCCCACCTTCCTGTTGAGCTGGAGAACCGGGGGATTAAGACCATCCTGCCCTCGGCAGCCCTCCAAAAGTATTCCCCGGCAGGGGAGCTGGATATCTGCACGACGATTTCATGGGCGGATATCGAAAAGGATGCATCGGCGTGGATGGGTAACGAGCGTCAGCATACGGCGTATTCGGCAATTCAGAAGGCAGCAGCGTTTGCCAGGGATAAATCGATCTGGCGGTATCTCCAGACCAGTGACCATTTCTACTATATGGCGTCGAAGTACGGCACCTGCGGGGAGGTCCATACCTACTTCAGCCACCATGATGCCAACGAAGCGTTCAAAACATACATGGCGATTCTTGCCGATTTCGAAAAACGCAGTATACGCCAGATGAAGAACCGGAAATCCGCAAAAACACTCCGGACCCTTTCCCCCGGGGAGGCATTCCATTTCGCTTCACCCTCAGGATACGTGGGATATGCGGCATACAGTCTCGACCAGTTCTGCGATCTTGTTCGTGTGGTGCCTGGTGATTCGATCGGGTACCACCAGGGCCGGGGAGATATAGCCAACTGGATCGAACACACGCTGGATGATGGAAAACTGGCCGGTGAGGTCAGGAACATGACAAACAGTCAGGAACTTTTCAGGATTATTGATGAGCGGAGGACACAACTATGGAGTCACTTAAAATAGGATTCTTCTGCTGGGAATCAATGTATGCCGAGCGGGTGGGCGGACTCGCGAGTGCAGCCACCAATCTTGCAGAAACGCTTGCCAGGAATCACGATGTTCACTTTTTCACACGGGGATGGATGCCGGACCAGGAGATCAACGGCGTCTCGTACCATTACTCCCGGCCGCAGGGGGGGAATACCGTGCAGTACTGCGAGGATATGAGCAGCCAGATGGTCGGGCAGTTCCAGCAGGCCGATCGTGAGGAGAAATTCGATATCCTCCATTTCCACGATTGGCACGTGGTCCCGGCACTCCACCGGCTGCAGGACCGGGATACGATCCTTACCTTCCATTCCACGGAATACGGCAGGAATGGCAACCAGTTCGGGGACTGGTGGGAGTTCCGCGAAGTATCCGGCAAGGAATGGTACGGCGGGCTGATTGCAAAGAGGGTGACTGCCGTCTCGACGGTCATGAAGAACGAAATCATGCAGCTCTACAATGTGCCTGACTGGAAGTGCGATGTCGTGCCCAACGGCATCGTGCCGCGCCAGTACCAGGCACATGTCGATCCGGGTGAAGTGAAACGGGCGTATGGCATCCACCCGTATGCCCCGCTGATCCTGTTCATCGGGCGGCTTGTCTACCAGAAAGGTCCGGACCTGCTTGTCGATGCAGTCAGGAAAGTGTGCGAGCACCGCTGGGATGCGAAGGTTGTTGTAGCCGGCGATGGGGGGATGCGGCAGTACCTGCAGGATCGGGCAAAAGATCTGCCGGTGAATTTTGTCGGGTATGTTCCGGATTCGGAGTATATCCGGCTCCTGAACGCGTGCGATCTTGTTGTAATTCCGAGCAGGAACGAGCCGTTCGGTCTTGTGCTTCTCGAAGCATGGAGTGCTGAAAAACCGGTTGTAGCCTGTGATGTCGGGGGGCTCTCTGAGAACATCGATCCGTTTATTAACGGAATCAAGGTGAATCCGGAACCTGGTTCGCTTGCATGGGGGATGAGTAATGTAATCGATGAACCGTGGAATGGTGAAAAGCTTGGGCGCCGGGGGCGTTCCAAGGTCGACCGGGTGTTCCTCTGGGATCCGATTGCACAACGGATGACCGATACCTACTCAAAGGTGAGCGGGTGATCCCGGCATCCCGGCCTGTATCGCTGTTGAACACACACCTGGCGGTGTGACTTTCGGAGAATCATGAAAGGATGAGATCGTATGTGGAGAAGAAGACACCAGTCAATTTTTGATGAGCTTGAAGACATGCGGGCATATATGGATTCCATGTTCCGCCAGTTGACAGAACCCGGCGATGTGCCCCTGTTGCCCTCAGGCAGGAAAGAGGATACGGCTATGATCCCCGCAAGCCAGTTGCGGGTCGATGTCACCGAACACAATGATACCGTTATCATAACTGCGGACATGATCCCCGGTATCACGAAAAATGAAATTGTCCTTGACCTGATCAATCCACGGGCACTCCAGATATCCTGTGAACGCAGTCTGGAGAAAAAGGAGGAGAAGGAAGGATATTACCTGCACGAGCGCCGGTTTGGTTCGATGAGCCGGGTCGTGCCGCTGCCCGAGGCTGTTACTGAAAAGGGAGCGACTGCCACCTTTAAAAACGGTGTGCTGGAAGTACACCTGAAAAAACAGAAGATCGAGCCCAAGACAAAGATAATGATTGAATGATTCTTTTTTTTTTATAGGAATGTTACATTAACAATCCCTGTGTTTTCCATGGGTAATGCCTGTTCATGCAGGAAAATTCTCCCGGCATAAGGATTAAGCCGGTAGTGGGAACCAGGGGGTAGGCCGGCTGTGACCTCCCGAACCGTTCAACGCGGGAAAATATCATAAAAAACCATCCGGATTTATCATGTATGCCACCAACCCCCTCCTATGAAAAAACTCCCGGTGGACCTGCTCTTTCATCCGGATACTTTTTTTAGAAATATTACAAAAGAAAATGCGAACCTGGTCCTCCCGGTTATAATCGTTTCAGCCGGATGCGCAATATCCGTTGCGGGTATAGCAGTTCCCTTGATTTTTCTATCCTATATCCCCCCGTTCAGTCCAGCAGAGAGTCATCATTTTGGCCTGACGGTTTTTGTATGGTATTTAATCCGGTGTTACCTCCTTCCTCCGTTTCTTGGCTGGGGTCTTGTTTCCGGAACAATGTTCCTGATCTCACGGCTCTTTACAAAAACCGGATCTTTTTTTGCCATTCTCCAGAACACCGGTTATGGCCTTCTCCCGTGGGTAATTTCCACGGTTATTGTCGCTGGTGCAAAACTCGCTCTTACTTCGGAAACCGGCTATTATCCGAACCTGTTTCTGGTGCCCTCAAATTTCGTTGCAATCGTATTTTATGCCAGCCTTCTCTGGTGCTGTTACCTCTGGGTTTTTGCTATAAAACACACCTGCCGGCTCCCGTTATCCCGGGCAACAGCTGTGGTTGTAATCATGATCCTGGTATTTGCGCTGGCGGTCTATATCCCGGCATATTTCCCGACGGTCTTTTGAGCACCCTCTGGAATGATGCCGACCTGTAATAGCCTGAATTAAAAATAAAAAAGCCGGGATCCGGTGGTGCTGCCGGGATCACAGATCCCGGTGCGGCGGATCATTAAGCCCGGAACCTATACCGGAGAGAAGTTTTCGAATATCGATCCAGATGATAAGTTCGTTTGTCTCCTTGTCCTTTACCCGGATTTCCCTTTTTATGATCCCGAGGATCGTGGTATCCTCTTTTGAAACAAGCGCTGAAGTACAATCGACATGGCTCTCCTCAAAGGTGGACACGGAGGTGACATCATCAACAAGGATGCCGAGTTTATTCATTGTGAATGTATCGTCAAGCACGATAATCCGTGAAGATTCGGGAGGTGCATCCGGCTCACCGTCTATATTGAGCCGGTGCCTGAGATCGATGAGGGTTGTAATTTCCCCCCGGAGATCGATGATCCCTTTCACATACGCAGGAACGTTCGGGAGCCTGGTTATGGTCGTATATTCCACGACTTCTTTTACATCAAAGAGATCGATTGCATAGGATTCCTTTCCCAGCCGGAACTCAACGACCTGGATACAGCCTTTTCTTTTTTGACCGGGGCAGGAAGAACCCTGTATTCCTGCCACGGATTCGGTATGTGGTGCCAGGATAACCAGCTCCGGTCAGTTCACCCTGAATTTCCTGTTCGCTTCCATTGCTTCGACTGCGGAAAGGTTAACGGATCGGATCATCCTGGTGATTTCATCGATTGCCACCGAAGCCTGTTGAGACGCTGTCGCTGCATCGCCGGCTTCATGTGCAGTCATCTCTATGAGATCGACTACTTCGTGGATGCTTGCCGTGATCTCTTCGGTGGTTGCAGCCTGCTCCTCGCTTGCTGCTGCGACCTCCGATGCATTCATCGCAACTTTTTCAACTGCCTCCGCTATCCTGTTGAACGACCTGAGCGTTTCATGTACCATCCCGGATCCCCGCTCAACAACAGCTTTGGATTCCCCGATCGAGGCGGACGCATCGCTGGTGCTCTTCCTGAGTGCGGAAATCATTGCTTCGATCTGTTCCGCCGATTTCTTTGACTCCTGTGCAAGGGATTTGACTTCCGCTGCAACAACCGCAAACCCCCGTCCTGCATCTCCTGCGCGGGCAGCTTCGATTGCCGCATTCAGGGCAAGGAGGTTGGTCTGGTTCGCAAGTTCCCGTATGAGAACGACAATCTTGGAGATATCGCTCATCTGGTTCTCGATTGTTCCAACGATCTCATAGACTTTTGCAGATGCAGCCGAGATCTCCTGCATACTCTTCTCGGCGTTTCCCGCAAGGTTTGCGCCATTGCGGGAGAGTTCATTGGTATCTCTTGAGAGAACCGAGACTGAATCCATGCTGGAAGTAATTTCTTCTACAGCAGCACTCATATCCTCCATCGCACGTTGGATTTGCTGGATACCCTTAACGGATTTTTCGGCGTTTGCACTCACATTACCGGCATTTTTTGCAATGTGCTGGATGCCTTTTGATGCGTCGTCAATACTATAAGTCGCGCTTTTTGCAGTGTCGACCATATCCTGCATCCGTGTATTGACATCGCCGATATTTGCCTTGAGGTTCATCATGATCCCCCGGACCGCTGCCCGGAGTTTTGCGAGAATCTCGTAGGTTGCCAGAAGATCAGGATCTTCAGGTTTTTTCACGTGGTAACTGGCGGTCAGGTCTCCTGATGCCATCTTGTCATAGACCCTGATGAATCCGTCCATTTCACGGTCCATGTATTCCCGGGTTTTGATGATCTTCGTGATATCCGAATAGGTATTGTAAACGTACTTTACCTCCCCTGCATTATCGAGAATAACCTGGCAGGACTGGATTACGGTATATGTTCCCGTCCGGGTTTCAAACCGGGTCTCGAATGTCATATCCCGTTTCCGGGACATTGCGACCGTACACGAATTCCCGGTATCCTTGAGGTACTTGATCATCCCCTTCGTTCTCAGGTCAGTATAATTTATGGCGCAAAGCCGGTCCCGGTCATACCCCATCATCGAGCAGAATGCTTTATTCAATGCGATAATCCGGTAATCCCGGTCAATAACGACCTGGGCAAGAGGGCTCTTTTCGAACATTCCCTGGTAATCCTGTAATTCAAGCATAGCAATCTCCTGGGTTCAGTGGGGCTTTTTAATGCAATTCCGCGTCAGCAGACGGCCACGTCATCCAATTTTTTATGAGGAAAATGACATCTGCTGTGCCGGGAAAATATTCGCAGATAAAAAATGAATCCGTGATGTCATATAGTTTTTCGATTGACTATATAGTGTACCCTATAAAATATATTATTCGGAATACTAGCGATCTCATGGTAGTTGTGTTAACAAAAAATTCTGATTCAGATAATCCCAGATACATGGTTCAAGATATGTGTGATGTCCAGGCTCCCCGTTATGACTCAACGCTGCGGTTATAAGTCCAACAGAATCCGGCAGGAAGTCTCTCATGATGGGTTTCGACTAACCCGCCCTGAATGAATGTCAGAATCGAAAAATTCCTGCAGTTATCCTGCCGGTTATAAAAAATAATGAATCGGAAAATTTTATATATATTTTAGACAGATTCTATTGTGTCGCATTCGGTCAAGACCCGTGCCCTGATATCACCTTATCTCAAAAGGTGCACGGGATCACACCTGCTGACAATCCCGACGACCGGCTCATCCCGCTATGAGCCGGTCAAACCTGCACGTACCCCTTTGCGCCTGCCTCATTACCTGTTTAGAACCGGAAGCCTCACGGCGCTTATGGTTTTCCGGCACTGTTTTTTACCCGTCCGGCTACCCCAGGTTCCCCACGGAACAGATTCCCTTTCCAAAAAAGAGGATACTACAAAACGGAGGGTCGCATGAAAATCGATTTCCATGTGCATACGTGCCGATCTATCGATGCCGTTCATAACCCGCGACAGATCATAAAATATGCAAAAAAAACCGGGCTCGATGCCCTTGCAATCACTGATCACAACCGGCTGTTTCCTGCAAGAGAAGCCCGGCGGCTTTCCCGTGAGTTTGGTCTTCTGGTTATCCCGGGTATAGAAGGCGGCAACATTGCTGCTCAAAAACACTGGATCGCGCTTGGCATTTCCTGTCAGTTTGAATCTCCATCCATCGATAGAATCCTCTCCAGTATCCGAAATGAGGGCGGGGTCTCGATAGCTCCTCATCCCCATACAAGGCTCGGCTACGCCGATTATGCTGACCGCGGGTTCGATGCGGTCGAGGCTTTAAACGGAAGTGAACCGGAGTCCAATATCCAAATCAGGAATCCCCGGGAGATCCCGGAGGTCGGTGGCAGCGATGCACATGCCCTCCCGATGATGGGATTTACCTGGACAAATGTAGATGCAGATGGAACCCTCGAGGGAGTCCTCGAAGCAGTACACCGCGGGAGGTGCACTCCCGGGGGAACCAGCATCCCCCTGTTTGATCTCCTCAGGTTCTACCCACTCTATGTCCGTCACCGTATCCTCAGTGAGCCCCGGGCAGCATTGTCCCGGGCCTGCCGGGTGATACGGGAAATCCGGGCCCTCGGGACCGGGGAGTCCCATAGTACCGTTGTCGAATACCCAAGGATACAAGGTGAACAGTATTCATCTCCCTGACGAATTATCCATGACATCCCGCTGGATAGGTATCGATCTCAACACCACCGGACATGCCGTTGTTGCAGCCGACCTGATTACCAGAAAGGTCTTAAAACTTGGTAAAAGATTCCAGTATACTCCGACTTCCTCAACGAAAAATTGTACAAAACTCTACAAGGAAGGAAAACTCTGGAAATTAAAAAAACAAAAGACCCGCGAACGCAGGATGTTCAAAGCTGCCCTTCACAAGATCTCGCGCCAGATTGTCTCTTTTGCAGAATCATCCTGCGCAGGGATCAAGTTCGAGAAACTCTTCACATACAGGCACCAGTATAAAAAAGAAGTGGAGAACCCGTACGAGTTCTCGTTTGAGAACGACTCGTTCATAACACTCCTGCACCATGTTGAGAAGCGGGCACTATCCCGGGGGATCCCGGTCCTGTATGTCAACCCGGCCAACACATCGAAACGCTGCAGCCGGTGCGGGTGTTTTGGTCGCCGGATCCGAAAACGCTTCGAATGCCCGCACTGCGGGGCTGTTATCCATGCTGATGTGAATGCAGCGTTCAATATCGCTGCTACTCCACACGATATGGACCGGTTTGAACTCGACCAGATGCGGATGACCCGCAAGGAGATACGGCGCAGGGCACGAGCCAGGATACTTGAAGAGGACTGGTCACCGTATGTGCCGGCACTGGATCTTACCTGCTGCCCGGAGATTTTCCGGCAGAAGGAGACCCCGCGGATGATTCCTGGGGAAGGATAATTCCTTTTTTTCTTGAAGCTGCTTTTTTTTCCTGACTAATGGCAGGGCTGCCTGACATCAGGCATCTGTATGCCGGATATCTGGTTCTAAAAAAAAAAGTAAACAGCATACCAAACATGGTAAGCGGTTTTATGCGATCCTGTGTCAGGTTCAGATGCTGCATGGGATTAACGGCAGGATGTACCTTTTGTATTGGTATGATCTGGAAGATCCGAATCCAGAGCACGGAAAAATGGGATAGTCATTTATGCCTCTGCTTTTCCGATTGAAAGGAAATATGCCCTGGTCCGGCTCAGCAGGGCTCCGACAGATGTGACAATGCCATTACGATCCGGATGGGAGGATTCCTTTACCTGCCCTGGTGTCTTACGGGCAGGGGATTTCACGGATTGGAGGTTCTCGCTCTTTTCAGTTTTTTTCTTTTTCATTCCCATGTCAGGTCACCTCGGTTTCCCAGCAGGAAATGCATAAACAGGTCTTTTTGGTATAAAGAAAATCTGTCACCGGGAACCGGTCGCCGCACCGGATACACTGGATATCCGGAACTGTCTTCAGGGAACGTTCTGGTAACATTTGTTTTTCCGGATTTCCTGTGGATCCCATAACTCTGCTTTTATGGGCCCGTGATTTTTTCTGTGATATTGGATTATTTTCAGCATTCTCCATTCGGGTTACCTGTTTTCTTACATCTCTGGAGGTTTCTGATACAATGGAATCCGTTTTCCGTACAGAATATGGTGCTTTCAGGCTCTGTGCAATTTTTTTTATCTGTTCATCGTGCATTCGCTGCAATTTCATCATCATATGTTTTACTCCGGGAAGTTCCATTCGGGTCGGACTATTTTTGTACTATAACCTTATCTTACGGATATATAGAATTTTTGAAAAATACCTATATATTATTTAGAGAGTATTGTGAAGGGTGATGGTTGTGCAGGAAAAGATGTGGATCTTTAATAAGGTCCTTTAAATGGCGTATCAGGATATTATTCTGACCGGTTTATACGTCAGAATCCGGATGCCGGACTCAGGAATATCCTAAGATCAAATACAATTACTTAAAAAAAAAGCGGTTTCGTGTTTTCTCTGACTGTGTTTATGCTATCCGGCTCTTTGCAGTCCTCTGCTGGTATGCCCCATAGGTGACACGGAGTACGAATCCTACGATGAGAACCGATGCTGACAGTATAATAATCTTCACCCATTGGTCGACCGGGAGCGGGACCGTGTGGAAGATCGCCCCACCATACTGGACGATCAGGATCTGGGTCAGAACGATGAATCCCATTACGGCAAAAAAAGTCGGGTTACCCTTGAAAAACGAGGGCATTTTCCCGTCAAGTGCCCGGCAGTTGATTCCGTTCCAGACTGCTGCGATGATGAACGCCGCAAAGAAGACCGTATTGATCTCGTCCGGAGTCGTCCCGCCAAGGAACCCTGTGGCCATCTGGAGGATACCGGCGGCGATGAAGAATCCCCCCGTAACGAGGATCGAAAGCCACATAAACGGTGTGACAATCTTTGCATCGTGCGGGATTGGTTTGTGTTTCATGAGCCCGTAGTGCGGGGCTTCCGAACAGAGTGCAAAGGCTGCAAGCGTGTCCATGATGATGTTGATCCAGAGGATCTGGACGATGGTGAACGGTTCAGGATAACCGAGGAGCGGGGCGATAAAGACAAGCAGGCAGGCACAGAAGTTGATGGTCAGCTGGAAGAGGATAAAGCGCTGGATGTTCTCGTACAGCGACCTTCCCCACCAGACAGCGCTCGTGATTGAAGCAAATGAATCGTCGAGAATGATGATGTCGCTTGCTTCCCGTGCCACTTCTGTCCCGGCAATGCCCATAGCAAGCCCGACATCGCCATGCTTGAGGGCTGGCGCATCGTTGGTCCCGTCCCCCGTAACCGCAACGACAGCCCCGGTTTTCTGGAGTGCTTCGACAAGCAGGAGTTTGTCCATTGGTTCGGCCCGGGCCATTACATCGAGGATTTTTGCAGCTTCGACCTGTGATTCTTCGGAAAGTGCCCGGAAGGTCGCGCCGGTCATGACCGTTCCGCCAGTCAGGATACCGGCTTCCTGCGCAATGGCCCGTGCGGTTTCGGGATTGTCCCCGGTTACCATCCGGACCCGGATGCCTGCCTGCTGGCAGG
>JGI24729J20445_1000679_pt1 | contig 15717 bp, 17 predicted proteins | sample EPASupsiteSAE323_FD_20445 | JGI IMG/M metagenome (IMG submission 20445) | reverse complement strand
TAACGGGCACCGAAGGCTTTCTTGTAGCTCTCGAACTGCTCGATAACCCGGTCCTCGCTCGTGACATAGAGCGGCGTCCCGTACTGCTCTGCAAGGGCAACGCAGTCCTGCCCGTTGATCTTCAGGTGACCGTTCTGCACGGTGAGATGGTGAGCGAGTTTCACAGGTTCAGCCTCCGCATGCGTTCGATTGCCTCGTTGATTCGCGCAACCGGGCGGGTGATGGCAAACCGCACATACCCTTCGCCGCTGGCGCCAAAGCCTACACCGGGAGTTGCTACGATGCCGGCCTCGTTGAGCAGTTTTGCCGAAAACGCCATGCAGTCGTTGACCGGGAGCCAGACATAGAAGGTTGCCTTGGGGGTGGGCACATCGAACCCGAGACCCCGCAGGCCGGCGATCAGCACATCGCGGCGTTCCTGGTAGATAGCACAGGCTTCTTTGACGCAGTCCTGCGATCCGCGGAGTGCGGTGATAGCGGCGTGCTGCACCGCGTTGAAGACTCCGGAGTCAACGTTGGTCTTGACCCGGCCGAGCCCGGCAAGGATTTCCGCATTGCCGACCGCCATGCCAATCCGCCAGCCGGTCATGTTGTAGGTCTTTGAGAGCGAGTGCATCTCGATACCTACGTCCATGGCTCCTTTGGTCTCCAAAAACGAGGGTGCCCGGTACCCGTCGAATGCAATCTCGGAGTACGCATTGTCCGAGACTACCACGATATTGTTATCGGCGGCAAAGTCCACGACCTCGCGATAAAACCCATCCGGTGCTATTGCTGCCGTCGGGTTGTTGGGGTAGTTGATGTAGATGATCTTTGCCTTTTTGGCTACCTCTTTCGGGATATCCGCAAGCACGGGAACAAAGTTGTTCTTCCGCGTGAGCGGCATCTCGTGGACCTGTCCCTCGGCAAAGAGGGTGCCGGTCCGGTATACCGGGTAGCCGGGGCTCGGGGCGAGTACATAGTCGCCGGGGTTGACAAACGCCTCGGCGATATGGGCGATGCCGTCTTTGGAGCCCATTAAAGCAACCACTTCTTTTCCTGCATCGAGCGTGACACCGAACCGCTGCTTGTACCAGTCGGCAACAGCGCTCCGGTACGCAGGCATACCCACGTATGACGGGTAGTGGTGGTTCTCCGGGTTCTTTGCTGCCTGGCAGAGCGATTCCACGATATGGGGCGGGGTAGCGAGATCGGGATCTCCTACGCCAAGGTCGATGATATCTACTCCTTTTTTCTGCTGTTCGGCTTTCATCTCGTCGATCCGTGCAAAAAGATACGGCGGGAGATTGCTCATGCGTGATGCGTACATAAGTACCTAATTTTGGTTGCCTGACGTATAGTAATTAACCCTGCAATCACCGTATCCGGAGCCTGCTGGCAAGTAAACCGCCTACTACTGGCATACCCTTAATACCGAACAGTAAAAATAGAGCGCTATGGAGAGTAGTCCGCTCATTATCGAAGCACAGGGATTATCCAAGCAATACGGGGATGTAACGGCCGTTGACGCGGTGTCGTTAACGGTGCGGAAGGGGGAGCTGTTCGGGCTGCTCGGGCCCAACGGGTCTGGCAAGACCACGATGATCCGGATGTTGACCGGGCAGACCCGGCCGACCCGTGGCTCGGCTATCGTGCTGGGGCTGGATGTGGATGAGGATCCCATCGGCGTCCGTGAACGCGTGGGGATCATTCCGGAGCAGGAGACCCCGCCCAGTTTCCTGACTGCAACCGAATATCTCGATTTTGTCGGGGAAGTGCGCCATATCCCCGATGTCCGGAAAGAGGCAGACTGGTGGTTTGATTTCCTGGAATTTTCCGACAAGCGCGATGTACTCTGCAAGGATCTCTCGCGGGGCACCCGGCAGAAACTGATGTTTACGCAGGCGTTTCTCCACAAGCCGGTGCTCGCGCTCATCGATGAACCGTTAATCAACTTCGATCCCATCATGCAGCATAAGGTCAAGGATTTCCTGTCCGATTATGTAAAAGCAGGCAATACGATCTTCATCTCCACCCATATCCTTGAGATAGCAGAAGAGATCTGCACAAAATTTGCGATTCTCCACAATGGGAAACTGCTCCACACCGGTACCGTTGCGGATGTAAAAGCAGCAGACCAGCATCTTGACGGGTTCTTCCTCTCACTCGTGCGGAAGGATGGCCATGTTTAAGCTCTTCACCTGCATGATGAAAGAGGAGTGGCGGATCCACTCGACTATCTTTGGCAGCCTGAGTTTTGCCCTCTTTCCGGTCATGATCTTCGGCATTGCCTTCATGGGCTCGTTCCTGCTGCCTCTGTTCCGGGCAGTGATTCCCGGCGGAGATCTTACCACTATCATCCATGCTCTCTTTCTCCTGCTCGGTATCATGGTCGGGGCCTTCGGGCTGATCGGGCAGGAGGCGATGAACCGGCGGTTCGGCCAGGCAAGCCTGCTGGCCTACTCGGCAAAGAGCCTCCCGATCTCGGAAAAAGAGATATTCTGCACATTTGTGATCAAGGATACGGTCTACTATTTCATCCTCTGGGTGCTCCCCTTTGTCGGGGGTTTTGCCATTGCCTCACCATTTATCGGTATCCCCCTGTCCCTGCCCGCCCTTCTTCTCGTTACGCTCACGCTTGCCTTCCTCACCGGGCTCGCCGGAGTGTTCTTCCTCTCCACGGTCTATGCACGTTCGAAAACTGCGCTGGGCCTGATCCTGGGGCTCTTTCTTGTCGGAGGATCAGTCCTGTATCTCGGTGCCGGCATCAATATTGCGCTCCTGTTTCCCCCGCTCATGCTGTTCCATGCGTTCTCTTGGGGNATGTTAGGCCTTACCTGTGCAGCGATCCTTATCCTGTCCGCAGTTGCNGTNCTNCTCTTTACGGCAGAATATACGGACACTACGAAACGGTACGCAAATGCGATNGCGCCGCTAGCCCGGAGGTTATCATTTTTCCCCTATCCCCCGCTTGCCGCAAAGGATCTTATCGATATGCGGCGGAGTGGCAGTCTTGTCGGCCAGACAATCTTTTCATTCCTCATCCCGCTCGGGCTCCTCTGGTTCCTGCTCTCGGTACTGACACGCCTTCTCCCCCCGGGCGGTGTTCTGCTGCTCTTTGCGGTTTTAACCGGGGTGATTGCCTCAACGATGTATACGTGGATCACGGCATTTGATTCCTACAGCACGTATACAACCCTGCCGGTCAGCGTCAGGACACTCCTGACGAGCAAGATGTGCAGTTTTACGGTGCTCCAGATTATTCCGGTTGCCCTGATCATTGCCGTCAGCCTGCTCTCTGGCGGGGTTGCATACCTTGTCCCGGCACTGGCAGTCAGTCTCTCAGTCTCGTTCTTCTCCCTCTCGGTAACGGTCTGGCTTACCGGTCTTGCCCCATCCGTGCTGGTCTATGACGCAAAGGTGCTGCTCATCTATCTCTTTCTGCTGGGGGTTGCGCTGATCGTGCTTATCGCACTGGCGTTCATCAACCCGTATTATGCGCTCCTGTCCGTGCTGCTTTTCCTGCCGGCATGGCTGTTCATCCGGGAAAGTTATGTGAAATGGGAAGATCTCGATCAGCCGACATTTTAACGGAGGACACATGGAATCACCAGAAATAGTTGTCATTTTCTGCACGATACCTGCTGCAGAATCAGAAGCAATGGCCCGGGCACTCGTGGAGCGAAAGCTCGTTGCCTGTGTCAATGTCGTACCAGTACATTCCTATTACCGCTGGAACGGGGAGTTCTGCTCGGAACCGGAGCACCTGCTCATTGCAAAGACCCGGGAATCGATGAAATCCGATGTCATCGCTGCTATCCGGCAGTTGCACAGCTATGAAGTGCCCGAGATCATCGCAGTCCCGGTTATTGCGGGGTATGCCCCCTACCTTGCGTGGGTGCATGATGAGACAAAAGATGAGGTCTGAAAGGTATTTGCTCCCCTTTCATAGCGGGATGCGCAAGATTATTGCCTGTAGTGAATAATGAAACTGTACTAAATCAGCAGGGGAAGGTTAAAAAAAGTGACAGGTGAATCAACAACCCAACCGGCAACCGCGCTTCTCGTGCTCGGGTGCCCGCAGGTGCCGGTGCAGACAAGTATTGCGCTGTACCTGATCAACCGGCTCAAAAAAGCAGGTATTGTGCCAACCGTTGCCGGCAATAAAGCAGCGAACACGCTCCTTGTTGTTGCAGATCCCGACCGGCATTACCTGGGTGAGGTCATGGACCTTGACCGTGCGATAGTCATGATCACCGAAAAGAAACGGGACTTTGACCACTGTTTTGTCTTTATCCATAATGATGCCGGGGTCACCTATGCCGGGACGATGAGTGCTATCTCAAAGGCGAAGATCTACACCATCATCTATGGCGAGCATTACGAGGAGCTGCTAAAACAGATGGACTTCCCCTGCACCCCCATTGCGGCAAAAGCCGTGCATAACCCCCTTCCCCTGAAAAAAGCTCTTGACGAGGTGGCACCATGGGCTGCGTAGAATCGATGAATTACGAGATCGTGCTGCGGGATGCGACTTTTAAGGAATCCCGCGATTTTATCAAAAAGACCTATGCCGAGTTCCGGGATGTTGAACCCGGGTTTAAGGTCTTTGATGTCCACGTGATCGGGTTGCCCCCTATTGCCATCGGGCTCGACGGGGATTTTGTGATCTTTCCCTACACCAAGCCCTGCCATGGCACGTTCCTCCTGCGGGTTGAGGATAAGGAGGAGGTTGCACGACTGCGGGCAATTAAAAAATGAATAGTTGTCATTTTAAAATGGATACAGTAAATAATATACAGGGCCAATAATCAGAATATCAGACAGGTATGCCATGACGAACAAGGGAAAAATTCTCCTGATGGATGACGAGCAGATAATTCTTGATGTCACCCAGGAAGTCCTGAAGTTCCTTGGCTATGAAGTGATGTTTGCCTGCGAAGGGCAGGCAGCAATCGATCTTTATAGACAGGAGAAAAAAGCCGGCGCTCCTTTTGATTTGGTCATACTTGATCTCTCCATTCCTGATGGTATGGGGGGAAAAGATACAATCGGGCAGTTAAAAGCATTTGATCCCGATGTTAAAGCAGTTGTGTCCACCGGCTATTCCAATGATCCTGCGGTGCTGGATTTTGCCGGTCATGGCTTTTCCGGAAAACTTTCAAAACCCTATAAGATCAATGAACTAAAAAGTATCCTCGAACAGTTGATCAAAAAATAAGGGATGTGTCCGGCAGTTCAGCTGTTGTTTGCGTTTTTGGCACGGATTTTTCCAATTGCTTCTTCTACTGCCCTTCGCACATACTCGTCGTTATCATCTTTTATTTTTATCAGTGGTTCGAGTGCCCGCAATTCACCGATATTGCCGAGTGCATCGGCAGCACCCCACCTGACGTACCAGTCAGAATCTTTCAGCGACTGGACCAGGGTGTCAACCGATGCATCGCTGCCCAGTTTGCCCAGGGCCCACGTAGCAGGAACCTGTACAAAGGAATCTGACTCCTTTAATGCTTTTACCAGACAGATTGCAGCTTTTGTGTCCCCAATCTTGCCCAGGGCATCAGCAGCGCTCCAGCGGACATACCAGTCCTGGTCATTAACTGACTGGATAAGGGGTTCGACCGCCCGGTGATCTTTGATCTCGCCGAGTGCCCATGCAGATTTCACGCGCACCCACCAGTTCTGGTCTTTTAACGCAAAGATCAAGGATTCTACTGCTGGTTTGCCGATCAGGGAGAGCGCCAGCGCGCTCCGCCACTGGAGATCGGTGTCTTTCTCCCTGAGCGTAGCAATAAGGGATGGAATGGCAGGTTCGCCGATTCCTGCCATGACATGAGTGGCATGCCAGCGGATATCCTGATCTTTTTCAGACATTGCCCGTATGAGATGGGGAATTGCTACTGCACCGATCCTGCCCAGTGCAAGCCCGGCAAGCCAGCGCACATCCTGGTCCGGCTCTTTTAAGGCCCTGATAAGCGGCTTAACTGCCGGCTCTCCGATATCTCCGAGAGCAAGTGCAGCTCTCCACCGGATACCGAGATTGTGGTGCCGGATTGCCTTGATCAGGCTGTCCATATCCATGCCACTCGTTGTATGGACAGAATACGCTGTTTTTTCTGAATTTATCGTTTCATAACTTATCGTTCTCACCCCAGTGTCTGTTTGTGGATATCCAATGGGTTTTTTTACGGGATTGATCATTTTTATCTCTCCTGCAGAGAATGGCACAACCCGGTATCCGTATGATATTTTTTAATTACTTTCTATAAGGTTACTCTGTATAAGGATGATAGGGAACGCCCGGCTATTTTAATATAACTAATCGGATGTTTTTTGTTACGGATTCGGGTTTTGTCACCAGACTGGTAAAAAAACGGGGGTGCATCGATGCCAAATTATTTAGCAGCTCTAACAGTATGAGATTATACGGGGATCTGAGATGAACGACGTATCTGTTCTGGTTGGGGGAAAGGCAGGAGACGGTATCAACAGTGCCGGGGCAATGGTTGCACAGTTGCTGAACCATCTTGGCTATCGCATCTATCTCAATTTTGATTACCCGTCCCTTATCCGGGGCGGGCACAACTTCGCCATCATCCGGGGCCGCGAACAGGATACCGGCGCCTGCCGCAACCATGTCGATTTTGTCCTGGCGCTGAACGAGGAGACTATTGAGCGGCACAAAGAACAATTCACGGATAAAACCGTTATCATCTCCAATAAGGATCTGGTAAAAAACGGGGGTCACGGTGTTCCGGTTAAGGCGATCCTTACCGAAGAAAAAGCCCCGGTGATTATGGGAAATTCAGCACTCATCGGGGGATTTGCCCGGGTCGCAGGGATAGGGTGGGAGACAGTTGAAGCGGTATTCCGCAGGCATATCCCGAAAAGTGCAGACCTGAACCTTGCTGTGGCAAAAAGAGCGTTCGATATGTTCGATCCTGTCAATCCCCTGCAAAGGTCTGAGAACCAGCCACGGTCACTGGTTTCAGGAAATGAAGCGATCGGGCTTGGACTGGTCCGGGGCGGCCTCGATGCCTATGTCTCGTATCCCATGACCCCTTCTTCGGGTATTCTCCATTTTCTTGCCGAGCAGAAAGAGCGTTTCGGGATCATGGTTGTGCATCCTGAAAACGAGATTGCCGTAATCCTGATGACCCTTGGGTTTGCCTATGCAGGGAAAAAAGCGGCGATCGGGACATCGGGTGGCGGATTCTGCCTGATGACGGAGGGACTCTCGCTTGCCGGCATGGCAGAAATTCCCGTTGTGCTCGTTGTCTCCCAGCGGACCGGCCCTTCAACCGGACTTCCCACGTATACCGGCCAGACCGAGCTCCGGTTTGTGCTCCATGCCGGGCAGGGGGAGTTTCCCCGGCTGATTGTTGCCCCGGGCGATGCACAGGAAGCCCTGGACTGGTCTGATCGTGCAATGGATATTGCAGGGAAATGCCAGGTCCCGGCGTTCATACTTGTCGACAAGACCCTCTCTGAAAGCACGTATAGTATTGATCCGGCTTCGGCCCGGGATACCGTGAGCACGGGTGCGCCCCTGTGGGATGGTAAGACCCCCTATCGCCGCTATGAGTATGCAGCATCAGGCTGCTCTCCCCTTGCATATCCCGGTATGAAAGATGCGGTAGTAAAGGTGAACGGTTATACGCACGACGAAGCGGGAATCACGGTAGAGGATGCAGGCACCACATCCCGGATGACAGAAAAGCGCCTGAAAAAAGGAGAAGCCCTCATCAAAATCATGCAGGACTATCCCGGCGTGAACCAGTCAGGCACTCCCGGTGCATCCACTGCCCTGTTCTGCTGGGGATCGACAAAAGGTGTCTGCGAAGAGGTGGCAGCAGAACTCGGTCTTCGGGTGATACGTCCAATTGTGCTCGCCCCGTTTCCGGCCGATTCGATTATAAAATCCCTTGTCGGGGTAAAACGGCTGATTGTGGTTGAAGAGAATGCAACAGCCCAGCTGGCAGCACTTGCAGAACAGCAGGGAATCTCCGTCCACGCAAAGATCCTGCGGTATGACGGGAGACCGTTTACTGTCGAAGATCTGGTCCTGCGGGTAAGGGAGGCGGGTATCTGATGACACGGAGACTTATCACTGATGCCCAGAACACATGGTGCCCGGGCTGCGGGAACTTTGCACTCCAGCATACGATAAAAAACCTGCTGGCTGATCGCGAAAATGAAGGAAAATCGCTGGATGATGTTGTTCTTGTTTCCGGTATCGGCTGTCATGCAAAGATCGCTGATTATCTCAATATCAACAGTTTCTATTCCCTGCACGGGAGAGCGATCCCGGCAGCAACCGGTATAAAACTTGCCAATCCTGCACTCACCGTTATCTGTTGTGTCGGCGACGGGGATGCGTATGCCGAGGGGCTTGACCACCTGATCTTTGCCGCAAAGCGCAATATCGACATAACTGTTATCGTGCACAACAACCGGGTTTACGGCCTGACCACCGGTCAGTACACCCCGACATCGCCCCTTGGTTTCAAAGGAAAATCCACCCCTTCCGGTACCGCGGAATATCCCATCAACCCGGTCGAACTCATGCTCGCGAGCGGAGCCGGCTTCATTGCCCGGGGATACACCCGGAAGATGGAGCCGTTAAAAGGACTGATACGGGCGGGTATCGACCATAAGGGGTTCTCGTTCATCGACGTGCTCCAGATCTGTGCCACGTTCTTCCCGGTAACTGATTACTATGATGCCCGTGTGTATGATCTGCCCGCCCCGGGCAAGCCGGATTTTGAGGCCGCCTGTGCCCTTGCCCGCGAATGGGATTATAACAGCGATGCCCGGATCGCGCTTGGTATTTTTTTCAAACGTGTTCTTCCCACCTTTGAAGAACGGATGATCACCCGTCCGCTCGAAAAAGAAGTGCGCGATCGTGCTATACGCGAGTTTCTTGAGACCCGGATTTGAGCTTTGTTCCGTGATTCCCGGTACCCCGGTAACCTGCTTACGGACCCTGCGATGAAAAAGGAATATACATCTGAATAGTCGATCAACGATGTACCGGGAGCAACAACGAATGAACGCGGAAAAACCTGCTGTATCCGTGGTAGCCGGGCCGGAATACAATCCTGCATCCCGTTCCATGGTGCTCCGCCTGCTGGTGATCCCGTTTGCCATCTATGTGGTCTGGATGATCGTGACATCCCTGTTCGAAGGAAATGTCCGTCTGTTCCTGTCACAGGATCCTTCAGGAATTATTGTGTACACGGTAGTTGCGTGTATCATTACCGGCATGATCATCCCCGTATACTGCCTGCGTGAATCGTTTGTCACCGGTGCAGTCAACTTGTTCCAGATCGGATTCCGGGAATCACGCCGAACCCTGTCCGCAAGTGTCCTGACCTCCTTTACCTGCTATCTGGGAGTCGTACTGGTCCTGCCGTCCGGCACGGATCTTGCCGCCTTTGCTTACATGTTCCTGCTCCTGCTGCCGACAGCAATTGCATCGGTAATGATCTGCTGGGTACTCCTGGGGACGCATGTACAGGCATTTGTGCGAAGCGGGGGTACGGTCATATCGATAGCTGCCGGGAGCCTGGTTACCGCATGGATCTTCTGTCTCACCTCCTTTGCACACAGCCCGCCGGCCAGCCTGCAACCTGCACTGGTGGGATTCCTTGTGCTCGGACTTGTCGCAGCGGTCTTCTTCTTTGCTGTCCGGGATGTCTATGCTGCCAGCATTCTTGTTGCGTCAGGTCTGGCATTTGTTATGTCAGGCCGTGTCGGCATATCGGGCATGGAGGTGGCATTGCCCGCAGTAGCAGGTTCTGCAATCCTTGCGGTTCTCACCCTCTTTGGTATACACCTGTATTTCGCCCGGAATTTCAGGACCGTCCGGGTACCGGCATAACTGGTGCCTTTGTCAGCCGGATCCCCGACAAAAATCTTATACGCATATGGACCGAAAGTTACGGGTATGGAGAACAAAATCGGTAAGGGGTTATTAATCTGTGCACTTCTTGTTTTTGCGGTATTGATTGCCGGGTGCTCTGATCAGTCATCTTCCGGAACGACACCGGAGCCCACGACTGCAATACCTGTATCAAAGTTTGTGGCAGGAGATATCATTGCCAAATCCACGTCCTCAACGGACCAGAAGTTGTATGTTATCACGAAATACGACCCGGCAAGCGACATGTACACCCGTGCCTGGATCTATAAAAATGCCGACGGAAAATGGGGACACTTTATCGATAATAAAGTAGAAAAAGTTGAAAGAACCCTTGTCGAAACCGTCTATCCGGTAAAATTAACTCACGTGACCGTTTCGGCGATACCGGTTGTTACGACAGCCATCCCTACGGCAGTCCAGACAACCGCTTCCGGCAGCACTCCCACGGTGACGGGGATATCTCCTGCAAGCGGTGCCACGGATGCATTAGTAGGTGCAACCATCACCGGTACGAATTTTGAGAACGGTGCAACGGCGAAGTTGACGCGGGCCGGGTACCCTTCAATTACGGCAACCGGCGTCTCTGTCTCTACTTCAACTTCAATCGCGTGCACGTTCAAACTCAGCGGGGACGAGGGCAGCTGGAATGTCCAGGTCACCAACCCCGGCGGACAGTCAGATACCAGGTACAGTGCGTTTACCATTGGCCAGGCGCCTCCCATTCTCACGAGTGTATCTCCCACTTCGGCTGTGCTGGGAGATACCCAGCTTCCTATTACCATTAATGGTCAGAATTTCAAGGAGGGTGTGAGAGTAACCTTTGTCCAGGGAACAACCGAACTCTATTGTGTCACGCCAACGTCAATAGATACCAACAAAATTACCTGCATTCTCGATATGAAGATTGCCGATGGCGGTAAAGTTGGTCTTTGGGATGTGAAAGTGCTCAATATCGAAGGCCAGCAGACTGGTGCCCTGACCGGGAAATTCTCGGTCAGCAATTCAACCAGTACCTGATCTCAAATCTTTTTTCCGGGATCTGTCCTGAGTAACTTTTTCTGTAATTCCTTTTTATCTGTCATCGCTTAGTTCCGGTATAATTCAGAGCCCGGTAATGGGTTTTTCTCCTCCTACCAAAAACTATTAACACCCCCCAACCGGTAAAAAATAAGTACTCATGGTCGAAGCATTCCTCACCTCACCGGTGTTTGCCTTTGTGGTGTTGCCGTTCCTGATCTTCTGTGCCCGTGTCTGTGACATGAGCCTCGATACAATCCGGGTCATCTTCATGTCGAAGGGAATCAAGTACCTGCCGGCTGTTATCGGTTTTTTCGAAGTTATTATCTGGCTGCTTGCTATCGGTCAGGTCATGAATAACCTGACCAATGTGGTCTGTTATATTGCCTACGGGGCCGGGTTTGCCACCGGGACCATTGTCGGTATGGCAATCGAGGAAAAGATCTCTCTTGGTCTTACGAGTGTGCGTATCATCACCAAAGCGGATCCAACGACTCTCATCCAGTATTTCAGGACACATAATTATGGGGTAACGAGTATTGACGGAGAAGGGGCAACGGGCCGGGTGAAAATGGTATTTACCATCATCAAACGACAGGATCTCCCCCATGTGATCAGTATCGTCAAGCAATTCAATCCCAATGCTTTTTATTCCGTGGAAGAGGTAAAATCCGTAGCAGAAGGGATATTTCCCGAGCGAAGATCCCGGGGAGTCTTTTCCTGGATGGATTCTCTCCGCTTTTCCCGGAAAGGAAAATAGTTCCCGGNATGAAAATGTCTGGTTCGCTGGAAAAAACCATCCCGGTTGTCATACCTGCTGTCCGCCCGNTCAAGGATTTCCTGTTTACCTTTTCCGCNTGTGCATACCGGGTTATTTTTNATATAGCTGTCGATCACCAATACCTTCTTTTTCTTACAGGGTGACGAGAACCTAAGCGGAGTTTTCATGCCAATCCATCAGGTTCATGTGGAGAATTTCAAGAGTTTTTCCGAACTCGATATCGATCTGTCCCGGTTCAATGTGGTTATCGGTTCGAATGCTGCAGGAAAATCCAATTTTATCAGTATTTTCAAGTTCCTGCGTGACATCGCACGTCATGGACTGGTGAATGCTATCGCGATGCAGGGAGGTTCAGAATATATCCGGAATGCAAATATCGGGCATGCACGGGATCTGGTAGTACGGGTTTCCTATACCCCGGATCAGAATCTGGGTATCATCGATGATAAAAGCCGCGAGAATACATTTCTCGGGATCCAGTCTTGTGAATCCTCCTACGAGTTTGCGATCCGGTTCGATGCGGATGGGGATGGGTTTGCCATCATGACAGACCGGCTCGTGATTGGATGTGAGGTTTCCTCTTGCGAAAGAAAGGGAACGGGTTATACAAAAAACCACGCCCTGGGACGCGGGGAGATACAGGTGACTAATGAAAAGGGCAACGTGAAGTTTGCCGTACATCTTCCCGAGGGATGCCCCATAGCCGAAAACGATATCATCCCGGCCTTTTTCCGTGGGGTACATCTCCCGGAACACGCCCTCCTGCTCGAGAGCCCGTATGCCTATCCGCTGCCGCACGTGGAAAAATTTTTTGACCGTATTGCCGTGTACGATATCGATCCAAAACTCCCGAAGCGGGGTGCAGTTATCACCGGAAAAAGGGATCTTGAGGAGGATGCCGGCAATCTTGCTGTTGTGGTAAAGACCATCATCGACAATCCCGAAAAGAAACGGAAATTCTCAAACCTGCTCCGCGACGTTATGCCCTTTGTTGAGGATTTCTCCGTAAAGAAGTTCATGGATGTCTCCCTTATCCTCACGCTCCGCGAACGGTATGCCAAAAGCCACGACCTTCCCGCTTCCTCCATGTCAGACGGCACCATCACCATTTTTGCCCTGATAATCGCGCTTTATTTCGAGGATAAACCATTCATTGTCATCGAAGAGCCGGTAAGCCATATCCACCCGTTCTTAGTTGCCCGTGTCATGGCGATGATGAAAGAGTCATCCGAACGAAGACAGCTGATGATCACCACCCACAGCACCGAGGTAGTCAAGCATGTCAGCCTTGAAGATATCCTGCTCCTGTCAAGGGACAGTGAGGGTTTCTCGATAATCTCGCGCCCTGCGGATAAAGAAGAAGTCAGGACGTTTCTTGAAAACGAGATTGGGATTGAAGAGCTCTATGTCCAGAACCTGCTGGGATTGTGAGCATGAAAAAACGGCTGTTTATCCTTGTCGAAGGGGAAGATGATATCAGGTTCTTTGGCCGTATCATAAAACCCCTCTTCGTGTCACGGTACGAATCGATCGAGATTATCCCGTATGCAAGTATCAAGCGGGTGAAGGTAAACAATTTTTTGAAAAGTGTGCGGCAGATGAACAATGATTACATCTTTGTTGCAGACATCGATACCGAACGCTCGGTCAGGGATAAAAAACAGCTCCTCTACTATCATTTCGACAATATCTCCGGCCATAGCATTGTCATTGTCATCAAGGAGATCGAGAGCTGGTATTATGCCGGGATTTCAGCCACTGCTGCACAGGATCTCGGGATTGCTGACCTCGCTGCTACCGATGATCTCTTCAAGGAAGATTTCAACAGGCTTATGCCACGGCAGTTCGATTCACGGATAGATTTCATGTTCGAGATCCTCAAAACATTCTCGCTTGAAACGGCAGTTCAGAAAAACCGTTCTTTTAAGTTCTTTGTTGAGCGGTATCATCTTGCCGGCAGCAATCAGGACATATCCCTTTCATAATGGATAAAACCGGACCTGCTTTTTTGTGCACTATCGAAATGATTATTTCAAATATCCACACCAGTTACGTAACAATCAAACCTTTGGAGGTTTTTATTTTGTCAGAAAAATACGTGTGTGCTATATGCGGGCATGAATACAACCCCGATACAGGAGAACCGCTGCAGAATATTTCCCCGGGTAAAGAATTCCAGTCCTTGCCTGAAGACTGGCAATGTCCGGTCTGCGGGGCAGCAAAAAAACTTTTTAACAGGAGTTGTAACTGATTGTTATGGTCTCACGGGAAATTGCACAGGGAATCTTCTGGGTGGGAGCGCTCGATTTTGACCGGCGTCTTTTCGATGCTTTAATCCCGCTCCCGAATGGCACGAGCTATAATTCTTATTTGGTTAAGGGAAGCGAGAAGACCGCACTTATCGACACGGTTGATCCCGTAAAGGAATTCGAGCTGGTCTCTAACCTGCTCAAGCTCGGTGTTGAGTGCATAGATTACGTGATCGTCAATCATGCCGAACAGGATCATTCCGGCTCCCTGCCGATGATCCTTGAATTCTACCCGAATGCAATTGTCGTGACCAATGAGAAGTGCAAAGAATTACTCGTTGCATTGCTCCAGCTTCCTGACAACCGGTTTAAGATCATCAGGGATAAAGAGACTCTTTCACTGGGTGACAGGACGTTTGAATTCCATATGACGCCCTGGACCCACTGGCCGGAGACACAGGTAACATACCTTAAGGAAGACCAGATCCTCTTCTCCTGCGATCTCTTCGGGTTCCACATGGCCTCTTCTGACCTGTATGTAACCGATGAAGCAGAGTGTTACCGGTCGGCAAAACGGTATTATGCCGAGATTATGATGCCCTTCCGGAACAGTATCAAAGGATACTTACCGACAATTCGGGCACTCCCGCTCAAGTTGATCGCACCCAGTCATGGGCCGGTCCACAAACACCCGCAGCTCATACTGGATGCCTACGCAGACTGGACGTCCGATGCAGTGAAAAACGAAGTCGTAATCCCGTTCGTCTCCATGCACGGCAGTACAGAAAAGATGGTAGAGTACCTGACAAATGCCCTGATCGCCCGCGGGATAACGGTAAAACCGTTCAACCTGAACGTCACGGATATCGGCGATCTTGCACTTGCACTGGTAGATACAGCCACCGTTGTCGTGGGAACACCCACCGTCCTCTTTGGCCCTCACCCCCAGATCGTATATGCCACATACCTGGCCAACGTTCTCAAGCCCAAGGTACGGTATGCATCGGTGATCGGATCGTATGGCTGGGGCGGTAAAACTGCTGAGACTATTGTAAAGATGCTGGACCATGTCAAGGTCGAAGTCCTTGAGCCGGTTATTGTCAAAGGGCAGCCGGATGAGGCGACGTTAAAGCAGCTCGACCGGCTTGCTGACGATATCTTAAAGAAGCATAGCGAGATCAACATAGTGTAAGGATGGAGGCACAATCATGACAAAAATGTTTGAAGTATACAAATGTGACGTATGCGGGAACATCATCAAAGTAGTTCACCCGGCTAATGGCAACCTGGTCTGCTGCGGAAAGCCAATGATCCTGCAGCTGGAAAAGACCGCAGATGTGGGTAAAGAGAAACATGTCCCGGTTGTAGAGAAGTCCGGTGCGGGGATTGTTGTGAAAGTCGGGTCGGTTCCGCACCCCATGGAAGAGCAGCACTATATCGAGTGGGTGGAAGTGCGGACCGGCGAGAATGTCTATATCCGCGGGTTCAAACCCGGTGAAAAGCCCGAGGCAGAGTTCTGCACTCCTGATGCCAGTGCCAAGGTACGCATATACTGCAATGTGCACGGGCTCTGGACGAACAAGCCCTGATTATTCCCCCTCTTTTTACACCCTGACGACAGGCAAACACTAATAGATCCTCAGGGGCAATTCTTTAGCAATGCAACGGCTTGAGCATCTCTCCACGATCATTGCAGATCTCGGGGATATTTTTATCTTTATTGCCCCGATCACCTGCGTTCCGCTCATTGTTGCGGTCCTTTTCTC
>JGI24729J20445_1000663_pt1 | contig 15979 bp, 3 predicted proteins | sample EPASupsiteSAE323_FD_20445 | JGI IMG/M metagenome (IMG submission 20445) | reverse complement strand
TGGATATAATTCTTCTGCTTTTGGTAGATTAGCTGCAGCTAATACTTGGACAGCTATTCAAAATTTCTCTGCTGGTGCTACTGTTACTAATTTAACTATTACTGGTAATGGAAGTATTACTGGTAATTTATCTGTTGGTGGCACTACCACTAGTACAGCATTTAGAGCCACAGCTAATGGAACTGTAGCCTTACCTGCATTTAGTTGGAATAGCGACACTAACACCGGTTTTTACCGTATTGCCGAAGATAATCTAGGTATTGGTACCAGTGGTGTTAACCGTCTTACTATAGCCAGCAACGGTACTGTTACTGTTACTAAAAATCTTACTATTGGTGGTACCTTTGTTTCAGTTGGTTCAAGTAATTTAGTTGCCAATTTAAATGCTGATTTATTAGATTCACAAACTGGAGATTATTACAATCAAAGATTGTATACCAGCGCTAATAATTATTTGGGCGGTTATTATGTCAGTGGTGGAACCGAAAAACCAAATAACACTATTTTTGGTGCTGGAAAATTAAAACTAGCCATGTTGTCGGGCACTAATCTTGGTTTTGGTGGTAGCTGGAATGACGTTTTATGGCTAAGTTCCTATACTGGTAGTGACGTTAAAGGCAGTTATGCTATCGTTGCCGATAAATATTCCGACAACCTCTATTTTGCTAGACAAGACTATGACAGTGCCACTTGGGGAACAGGTAATAAATTATGGCACTCTAATAATGACGGTGTCGGTTCTAGTCTTGATGCTGATTTAATCGATGGACTACACGCTTCATCCTTTATTTCCACTGCTACCAATCTTTTCTACATTAAAGCAGACAGTGGTACCGCCGAAACCCTTAATATTGGTAATACTATTTTAATTTTGTTGGTGGTAGCGGTCTAGTTTCCAGTGTTGGTAATACCGATACCATTACCTTCAATATTGGTTCCTCTGCTGGTATCTCTGTTAACCCTGATAATATTGGTATTAATATTGGTTACAGTGGTTTAGGATTCTCTGGTACCCAATTAATTAATACTGGTTTAGTTGGTATTGGTGATAGTACCCTCAGTATTGTTAATAGCACTCCTGGTACTTATACCGTTAAATTAAATCTTGGATCAGCTAATACTTGGACAGCTATTCAAAATTTCTCTGCTGGTGCTACTGTTACTAATATCACTATTACTGGTAATGGTAGTGTTACTAATAATTTATCTGTGGGTAAAACCTTAAGTGTAACTGGTAAATCTGTTTTTACTGGCGGTTTCGATAGCAATGCTGCCTCTACTATTACCAACCTAACCATCGACGGCACTGGTGGCACTGGATTAAGTATTTCTAATAACGGTATTACTACTGACATTGTTCTTCAAAACGGCAAAAGTATTGACAATGATACTGCTGCTAATATTAATTTTTCTGCTAGCACTAATCTTTCTATGGGGGGCACCACCTTCCTTACTCTTGATAGATACTTCAGAGCTAATGATGGTTCTGCTAGCACTCCAGCCTATTCTTTCTCTAATGATACTAATACTGGTATGTATCGAATCAGTGAAGATAATATTGGCTTCAGCACTTTTGGTAATTTACGTCTTCAAATAGCTGCCAATGGTAAAGTTGGTATTGGCGCCACTAATAGTTCCTATCTTTTCAATGTCAACGGCAATGGTAATTTTGTTGGTAATTTAAACGTTGGTGGTACTGCTTACTTTACTTCTAATGTTGGCATCGGCACCACTAATCCTCTCTCTAAACTCAGTGTTTCTGGTTCCATTTCTGGTGATAATTTAGTCCTTTCCGGTAATAATCAACTATCTGGTTATTATGGTTTCCAAAATTATTTAAATACTTCTGGTGGCCTCGGTACTGGTGGAATTCAAAGACTTACCACTAATGGCAATATTATTAATATTAATAATATTCAAGCCGGATCATTAAATATTTCTTCGGGCGGCACTTTTGCTAATCAAGTTCTTTATAATACTAGCACCAGTTCTCACCCTAAAATTATTGCCATCGGTGATTTGAATGGTGATAATAAAAACGATTTAGTCGTAACTAATTATGATTCCTACTATACAGGCTCTTCTGTTTTTATTAATAATGGTGATGGTTCTTTCGCTTCAAAATTTGATCTCACCACCGGAAGTGGTACCAACCCCCATTCTGTAGCAATTGGTGATTTAGATGGTGATGGTAAAAATGATTTAGCTATTACTAACGATAATAATTATGTTTCTGTTTTCTTTAATAAATATGGCATTGGCACTAGCACTTTTACTAACCACTTCGACTATGCCACCGGTAATTACCCTTATTCTGTAGCCATTAATGATGTAAATGGCGATGGTAAAAATGATTTAGTTGTAGCCAATTATAATGACGGTTCTGTTTCTATTTTAATCAATAACGGCAATGGTACTTTTGCTCCAAAAGTCGATATTACTGTCGGTTCTGGCCCTCAAACTGTAGCCACTGGCGATCTAAACGGCGATGGTAAACCAGATATAGCCACAGCTAACAATGGCGTAAGTACTGTTTCTGTTCTTATTAATAAATATGGCATTGGCACTAGCACTTTTGCCCCAAAAGATGACTATACCGTTAATAAAAATGCTTACTCTGTAGCTATCGGGGATTTAAACGGCGATGGTAAAAATGATTTAGCTGTGGCCAACCGAGGCGCCTCTTCTGTCTCTGTTCTTATTAATAAATATGGCATTGGCACTAGCACTTTTGCTACCCAAATTAGTTTTGATACTGGTAACTCCCCTTATTCCGTCGCTATTAATGATTTAAACGGCGATGGTAAAAATGATTTAGCTGTGGCCAATTATGGTTCTTCTTCTGTCTCTGTTTTTATGAATAAATATAGCATTGGCACTAGCACTTTTACTAATCAAGTTAATTACAATACAGGCACTAATCCTTATTCCATAGCTATTAATGATTTAAATGGCGATGGTAAAAATGATTTAGCTGTGGCCAATTATGGTTCTTCTTCTGTCTCTGTTTTTATGAATCAATATACTCCTATTCTTTTCACTTCTTTAAATGGTAACGTCGGTATCGGCACCAGCAATCCTACTGCACGTCTCACCGTTCTCGGCGATGGCAGCTCCGCCACTTCCGATTTCACTTTACTAAATGGAGATGGTACAATTAATCTCGAAATTCGCACCGGAGCAACAGAAGATTTATCTAACACTTTTATTGGTCTTGGGTCTGGCTCCAAAGATACAACCGGCAATTCTAACACTGCCCTCGGTAACAATTCTCTAACTTTAAATACTACCGGTAATAATAATACCGCAAATGGTAATTACTCACTTTACTACAACACCATTGGTAATAATAATTCTGCTTTTGGCAGAAGTTCTCTTTTCTCAAATACAAGCGGGTCTTCCAATACTGCTATAGGACAGGATTCTCTCCATTTTAGTACCACTGGTTCCAACAATACTACTTTAGGCTACAACTCTCTCGGTCTCGGCACCACATTAAATTCAAATATTGCTATCGGTTATCAAGCTGGATACAATCTCTCTGTTGGTTCTAGTAATATTTTCATCGGTAATAATAATGGTGTTTCCGGTTCATACGATAACCGCCTTTACATTGGTAACGGCCAAAATCCAATTATTTATGGTGATTTAGCTTTAGGAAACATCGGTATTGGCACCACTAATCCCACTGTCAAACTTGAAGTCATTGGCGATGTTAAAGTCGATGGTACTTTTAGTGTTGAAGGTGCTGTTTATGCAGATTCTTCTGGTGTTGTTTCTGCTCAAAAATTTCTCGATATTGGCAATACTCTCTATGGTCTCATTCCTGCCAGCACTGATCCTCTTAAAAATTCACTATCTCTCACCAAAACTGGTTCTATTAGATTTAATTATAACGACAACACTGCCAGTCATATTCTTACCGGCGCCGCTTCCCAAATTCAAAATTTCACTAATGGTTTATCACTCAATACAAGTTCTACCACCTCTGGCACTGTAACCTGGAATACTGGTCTTTTTCTAAACATTAACAGTAACATAGGCATCGGCACCACTAATCCTCTCTACAAACTTCATGTTTCTGGTGATGCTTTAATTTCTACTCGTTTAGGTATCGGTTCAACCAATGTTTTGTATGCCTTAAATGTCGGCAACACTGCTTTCTTTAATAATATTTTTACTTCTGGTAATGTCGGCATAGGTATTACTGCTCCAAACGAAGCCTTATCAATTAAAGGCAAAATTCAACTATATGGACTTTCTGGAACAAACGAAACCATTAATATCTTTGGTGGAACAGCTCCTACTAATATTGGTTCATTAAATACTACTGGTCTTGGATGGATAAGTGGACACGGTGGTTCCACTTCCAATTCAATAATTTTATCTTCCAGCGTAGCAGATTCCGGTGGTATGAAAATCGATAACGATGGTGCCGTTATATGGGGCTCTGCCGATACTGATTTATTAAGGATAATAGACGAAGACTTGAACGCCTTAAGATTTATTATTAATAATAACGGTTATGTCGGCATAGGCGTTTCCAGTCCAACTCAATTTTTCCAAGTCGGCACCGGTTCATCAGGCTTTGTCATTACATCTAATGGTTCCGTCGGTATCGGCACCACTAATTTTATTGGAAAATTAGCAATCCATACTGATTTATCATCAACCAACTTATCTCATTTAGTTTTATCCACTAGTAGTTACTTCAACTCCACTGCTCTTAGCAGCTTTATGTCATCCAATTCTCCAGCTGGAACCATTTTAGCTACACCCGGTTACGGTAGCAATGTGCCTCCTTATAATCTTTATTTTAAAGATTCAATAAGTACCTATTCTCTTCTTAATGCTTGGAAAACTAAAACTGTAACTGGTGGCGATAATATTTATTTTACTGGTGGTAACGTCAGCATTGGTAGTACCAAAACTCCAACCGCTAAACTAACAATTACAGGTGATGATGATGCCACAACTTCCGATTTCACTTTATTAAATAATGATGGTTCAATTAATCTCGAAATCAACACTGGTCTTTTTAATCAAAGTAATATTTTTATCGGAATAGGAGTAGGTTCCTCTAATATAAATGGCCTTTATAATACAGGATTAGGAAATTTTGCCCTAAGAAGCAATCAATATGGTGCATATAATACCGGAACAGGTATTAATGCTCTACGTAATAATACAGATGGTAGTGCCAACACCGCTTCAGGTGCCAGATCTCTTTATTCCAATACCATAGGAGAATACAACACTGCATCAGGATACTATTCTCTTTATTCAAATAATACTGGAAGTAATAACACAGCTATTGGTTATGGAGCCCTTAGTATAGGTAGTACATTAAATTTTAATATAGCCCTTGGTTCTTTGGCTGGCGCCAACCTCTCTGTCGGTTCGAGTAATATTTTCATTGGTAATAATAATGGTGCTTTCGGTTCTTACAACAACCGTCTTTATATTGGTAATGGTCAAAATCCAATTATTTATGGCGATCTCTATACCAATGATGTCTTCATTGGTGACACTCAGGTTGGATTTAATCAATTATCGAACAAATCCGATCTAATTTTAAGCGGTAATTTGATCAGTAATACTATCTTAATAAATGAATTAAATATGAGTGCCAATACTGGTACTTTTAATTATCCAATTAATTATTCTTCTTCCACCTGGTCCAGATCTGTTGCTATTGGTGATTTAAATAGTGACGGTAAGCCAGACTTAGCAACAGTAAGTGATCTCACTGGTTCTACAACCGTTTCAGTTTATATTAATAATGGAAATGGTAGCTATGCTCCTAAAGTAGATTTTCTCACTGACAAAAGACCAGGTTCTGTAATTATTGCTGATTTAAATGGGGATGGTAATAATGATTTAGCAACAGCAAATTACGGATCCTCTAATGTTTCTGTCTTGATCAATAATGGCAATGGCACTTTTGCTGCTAAAGCTGATTATCCTGTTGGTACTAATCCTTGGTCTATCGCCAGTGCCGATATAAATGGTGATAATTATAATGATTTAGCAATAGCAAATTACGGATCCTCTAATATTTCTGTCTTACTTAATAATGGCAATGGCACTTTTGCTGCTAAAGCTGACATTACAGTCGGTAATAATCCAACTTCTGTAGTTATTGGCGATATAAATAATGATAATAAACCTGATATTGCTGTCGCCAACAATGGTTCTGGTTCTTTTTCTTTTCTTATCAATAAATATGGCATCGGTTCTAGTACTTTTGACCCTGCAATCAGTTTAGCCACTGGCGAAAATCCCCAAGGTATCGTTATTGGGGATTTAGACAAAGACAATAAAAATGATATAGTTGTTGAAAATTATGTGTCCCAAAATTTCTCCGTTTTTATTAACAAATTTGGTATTGGTACTAGTACTTTTGCTAATAAAATTGACTATTATACTAACGATGATCCTGGATTCTTTAACATCGGTGATTTAAATGGTGATGATAATCTTGATATAGTCGTAACTAATTACGGATCAAGTAATGTCTCTGTTTATACTAATAATGGCAAAGGTCTCTTTATTAATAAAACTGATTACACCACTAGTAATAGTCCTATCTCCGTTGCCGTTGGCGATTTAAATGGTGACGGTAAAAATGATATAGTCACCACCAGTTATTCAGCATCCGGCGGGATTTCTGTTCTTATGAACCATCCTAGCACCAGCTTATTTGTTGCCGGTGATACTGGTAATGTCGGCATCGGCACCACCAATCCTTTTTATAAACTTCAAATAACCGGTGAGCTACACGCCGACACCATCTCCGGCCAACTCAACATCACTTCTAGTGGTAACTTTGATTCAAAAACTGACTACAATACCGGATCGCTTGCTCGTCCAAATTCTATTGCCACCGGCGATTTAAACAACGATGGTGAAATAGATATGGCTGTCACCAATAGCAATGAATCTTCTGTCGCCGTCTTCCTTAATCAAAGGAATGGTTCCTTTGCCTCCAAAGTTAGTTATGGTGTTGGCACTAGTTTATCCCCTCGATCAATCGCTTTCGGTGATTTTAATGGTGATGGCAACAACGACATGGTAACAGCCAACTACGCCACTACCGCTGTTTCTGTTTTTATAAATCAAGGCGATGGAACTTTTGGTACCAAAGTTGATTGGGGTATTGGCAGCAGCACTCCTTATTTCGTTGCTACCGATGATTTAAATGGTGATGGTTACAAAGATTTAGTTACAGCCAATTGGAACTCTTCTAATGTCTCCGTTTTAATCAATAATGGTAACGGCACTTTCCCAAATAAAACTATCTATCCCGGAACCAAACAACCATCATCCGTTGCTATTAACGATTTAAATAACGATGGTCATCCAGATTTAGCTGTCTCCGATTACGGAGCTTCCTCTGTCTCTATTTTTATAAATCAAGGCGATGGAACTTTTGCTACTAAAGTTGATTACTCCACTGGTCTTTCTCCTCGTTCCGTTGCCACCGGCGATTTTAATAATGATGGTAACCCTGATTTGGTTATCACTAATTGGGGTTCCAATTCTGCTTCTGTTCTTATAAATAAAGGCGATGGAACTTTTGCTTCTAAAGTTGATTGGAAAAGTGGGTATCAGGCCTATTCCGTTGCCACTGGTGATTTAAACAACGATGGCAAAACCGATTTTGTCACAGCTGATTATAATGGTGGTTTTATGTCTATTTTCACCAACAACGGCAACAATACCTTCACTGTCACCGACCAACTTTACGCTCCTTACTGGTCTAATGCCGTAGCCATCAATGATCTAAATGGCGATCATAAGAATGATATTGCCGGAGTCAATTTTTATGCCGACACCGTTTCTGTTTATCTTAATCAAACCACTTCTACTCTTTTCACTTCTCTTTCTGGTAATGTCGGTATTGGAACCACAAATCCGCTCTACAAACTCCAAGTTGTTGGTGAATTAAATGCCACCACACTTTCTGGTAACCAACTCAACATCACCAGCGGAAACATCTTTAGTGTCGGAGTAAGTTATCCTGTTGGTGGCAGTGCTCCCTTTTCTATTATTTCTACTGACCTTAATGGTGACGGTAAACCTGATTTAGTTACTTCTGAGTTTAATAGTCATAATATTACTGTCTCGATTAACAACGGTTCTGGTGTTTTTAATGCCGGCGTTACCTATCCTACTCTCGGCAACAATCCGGTTTCTGTTGTTTCTTCCGATTTTAATGGTGATGGTATTCAAGATTTAGCCACAGCTGATTACAACAGTAATAGTATTACTGTCTTGAAAAATAATGGCGATGGAACTTTTGGTACTGGAACTAGCTACCCTACTCTCGGTGCAGATCCATATGGAATCACTTCTGCCGATTACAATGGCGATGGTAATCAAGATTTAATTACGTCCAATTACACTGGTAATAATATTACTGTTTTTCTTGGCACTGGTAATGGAACTTTTGGTACTGGAGTTACTTATCCTACTAATAGTAGTGGTTCAAATAGAATCGTTTCTGGTGATTTTAATAATGATGGTCATATTGATGTAGCCACTGCTAATTACACTATTGGTGATATCACTGTCTTTAGTAACCTTGGTAATGGCACTTTTGGAAATGGAACCACCTACCCGGATGACTCCAACCCATCTTCTATCACTTCTGCTGATTACAATGACGATGGCATAGCCGATTTAGCTACTGGTAATTATGGTGCCAGTACCATCACTATTTTTACTAGTACCGGTAGTGGTTTTAATAACTCTTATTTTTTAATGCCTGATGGTGACCTTCCACAAGCTCTCACTTCTGCTGATTTCAATGGCGATGGCAAGATTGATTTAGCCGCCATGGGTGCTTTCAACAAAAACCTCTACGTTTTCATAAATAAAGGCGATGGTACATTTGATGCCGGTACCATTTATTCAAACAGCAGTGCCTCCGCATTCTCTAGCACCCCAGCCGATTTCAACGGTGATGGAAAAATTGATTTAGCCATCGCTAGCAGTGGTAGTAATAATTTCACCATTTTTATAAATAACCCCAAAACTACTCTTTTTGCTGGCTTAGATGGTCTGGTTGGTATCGGCACCACCTCTCCCACAGCCAAATTAACCATCGCCACAAACACTTCCAACACTGATGATGTTATCAAAACTAGTACTGCCGATTTCACTACCACCGGTTCCGGAACCACTAATCTAGACACCACTGCTGGCAACCTCTCCCTTAATCTTGGCACCGGCCTTACCATTGTTTCAGTTGGTCCAACTTTAAGTGTTACCCTTAACCAAGGTGCTCATTCGTTTCAACGTCCTGATGGAAAATTTGTTGTTGTCACTGCAAATAGCCTCACCACAAACATCTATGATCCTGCCAATAATACTTTTAGCATTGGGCCAAACCTAGCTTCTATTACCGGTGTTAACATGCTTTCGTTTCAACGTCCTGATGGGAAATTTGTTGTTGTCACTGGAAGTAGCACCGCCACAAACATCTATGATCCTGCCAATAATACTTTTATTACTGGACCAACCTTAACCGTTGCTCCTTCAAGTGGAGCATTCTCATTCCAACGTCCAGATGGGAAATTTATAATAGTTCCTTGCAATACTACAACCGCAACTTCTCTCTACGATCCCATCACTAACACTTTTAGTGTTGGACCCACATTATATTACGCCACCTATTACGGTTCTATGGCAATCCAACGCCCTGATGGAAAATTTATCATTCCACAAGGTGGAACTAGCAATACTACTTCAATCTATGATCCTGCCACAAATACTTCTAGTATAGGCCCAACCTTAAGTGGTGGAACCAATAGTGGTGCCCATTCTTTTCAACGTCCTGATGGAAAATTTGTTGTCATTCATGGTGGTGCTAAAACTACTTCTATTTACGATCCTACTGCCAACACTTTTAGTATCGGTCCAACTTTAAGTGTTAATGCTGGTAATAACTCCAATTCCTTTCAACTTCCAGATGGAAAATTTGTTGTCATTGAAAGTGGCACATCTAACACCAATGTTTATAATCCCACCACCAATAATTTTGATATTGGCCCAACACTTAATGGTGTGATTGTTGGTAATGGTTGCCACACCATCCAACGTCCAGATGGAAAATTTGTCATTATACATGGTAATAGCACTAAAACTACCTCTATTTTTGATGCCGGCTGGCAAACTTCCGGTCAATATCAATCCGAAGCAATTAATTTAACCGGTAAACTCTCCCAAAATTCATCACTAACATGGAAAGCCGCCAATTTAAATAACTACAACACCAGTCTTATTACCTCCCAAAACATCATTTTTCAGGTTCGCACCGCCGCAACTTCCGCCGGTCTTGCTTCTGCCACCTATCAAACCATCAGCACTTCTGGTAACCACATTCCAGTCAATTCGGGAGATAATTTCATTCAAACCAGAATTTTATTCAGTACTCCGGTTCTATCCAACTATACTGCTGCCAATTACACTGTCAAACAATCTAATGTTTGGACTGGAAACAGCGCCACTTTCTACCAAAGCAATTTTGCGATTCCCACTGTCTTCGAATACACCATCAAAAATGATTTTGTTTTCAAAGGTAATACGGGTAATCAAAATGTCGGCTCAACTGGTAACAATTGGTCCGTTCCTAATGCCACCCTCGAAAACCTCGACACCGACAATGATAACGCCCTCAAATTAACTTTTAATAAAAACACCGGTGTCGGCAATTCTTTCGTCCAAATCTCCATCGGCCCAACCTTAACTGCTAATTCTTATCAAGGTTCTCATTCCTTTCAACGTCCAGACGGTAAATTTATTATTATATTAGGAAACACTACAGCAACTACTAACATTTATGATCCTACTACTAATACCTTTAGTGTTGGTCCGACTTTAAGTGCTAATACTAGTTATGGTTCAAATTCCTTCCAGCGTCCCGACGGCAAATTTGTCGTTATTCTTGGTGGTAGCACTAATACTACTAATATATATGATCCTACAACCAATACTTTTATCGCAGGTCCTACTCTAACCGGCAGTGCCTACTATGGGTCGCATTCCATTCAACGTCCCGACGGCAAATTTGTCGTTATTCTTGGTAGTAACACTACTACTACCAATATGTATGATCCTGCCACAAATACTTTTACTGCTGGACCTACCTTAACCGCTGCTGCTTATTACGGTTCAAATTCCTTCCAGCGCCCCGATGGTAAATTTGTCGTTATTCTTGGTAATAGCACTACTACTACCAATATATATGATCCTACCACAAATACTTTTACTGCTGGACCTACCTTAACCGCTGCTGCTGCTGGAGGTACTCATTCCTTCCAGCGCCCCGATGGTAAATTTGTTATTCTAATCGGAGGTAGTACCACCACCAACATCTACGATCCCAGCACTAACACCTTCGTCGCTGGCCCAAGTTCGATTTATAATATTGGTTATGGCTCCCACACACTACAAGCCCCAAATGGTAAATTTGTCACAATTTCTTCTGGCAATGGTCAAAGTTCAGTTGTTTATGATTCTGGTAACAACACTTTTACATCTAATCCAGGTTTCCTTAATCCCACATTTTACGGTTCTCATTCCTTCCAACGCCCCGATGGTAAATTTGTTAACATCAGTAGTTCATCTGGTGGTAGTAAAACTACATCTATTTTTGATGTTGGCTGGGCTTTAACCGGCACTTATATTTCCGAACCTATTAATTCTTCAACCTTAAGTTCTAAAAATATTCTTACATGGAAAACCGCCGACAGTAATGGTAAAATCACTGCCTTTGTTCGCTATGGCTCCGACACCACTTCTCTTGGCCTCGCCACTTGGACTGCTATTCCTTATAATGGGGCTTCCATTAATCCTAATGGTAATGCCTACCTTCAAATCCGTTTTGATCTTGAAGGCTCACTTCCTAGTTTTTCTGGCGCACAAAAAAATATTTGGACTGGCAGTGATGGTGGCTCTACTACTTATTATCGAACCGCCATCACTCCCACTCTCACCTCCTTCAATATCTCCAACCAACCCGATGGCGGCAACATTTTAACCTTAGAATCTAATAATTCCACCAAATTCCGTTTCACAGCCAATGGTAATGCTTACACTGCCGAAAATGGTGGCTGGTATTCTGGCGGTGCCGATTTAGCCGAATATTACCAATCTAATCAAAAACTCGAAGCTGGTGATTTGGTTGTTATTGATGATTCTAAAAATTCTTACGTCAAAAAATCCACCAAGGCCTTTGATTCAAAAATTGTTGGTGTCGTTTCTGAAAATCCAGGTTTTGTTGCCGGTGCCTACACCGAAAACGGCTTCCCAATTGCCCTTTCTGGTCGTGTTCCCGCCAAAGTCGTTCTCGAAGCTGGCAGCTCCGCCATTGAAACCGGCGATCATCTAACCTCTTCTGATCTTACCGGCTACAGCACTGTCACCCACCAAGCCAGCTTCACTCTTGGTAAAGCCCTCGAATCCACCACCGATTGGAGTGAACAAACCTGTTCTCTAATTTCTTCCATCGATGACATTGTCTGGCCAGATGATGATGGCACTAATCCTAATCATCCATGTTACCGTCTTCCCAATGGCACTTATGTCGGTAAAATCATGATTTTTGTCAACCTTGGTCTTTACGATCCGGATATTTTCATCACTGAAGGTGGTGAAATCCAAACCAACTACAACATTTCTCCTGAAATCCTCTCTTCTCTTGGTTACGATGGTGCCAAAAATGAAATCGAAGCTGCTCAATACAGTTTAATCGATTCTGCGGGTAATCTTATCACTCGCATTGGTCAATATGGTCAACTATTTGCCGCCAAAATCAATGCTGGTTTAATTAATACCGAAAACCTTATCACTAAAAACCTAATTTCCAATAAAATTATTACCAATGATATCGTCTCACCCAAAGCCAACATCGAACATCTAACTTCCACCGACATCCAAACCACTTCTATCACTGCCAACGAAATCACTACTGATAATTTAACTGCCAAAGAAGCAACAGTTTCCACTTTGTATGCCGACAACATCATTTCCAAAGAAGGTTCCATTGGTGAATTAATGACTGCCAAAGTCAGTGCTCTTCGTGATGAACTCAAAAATTTAGTTACCAACAACAAAGAGGCTTCTTCTTCCACCACCCTAACTGGCACCTCCATTCTTTCTCAATCTTCAAGTTGGTCAATGAATATTGCCAGTGATTCGGCAAAAATTACTGGTGATCTTGAACTCGGTAACAGCCTCATTGTTGGTGCCAATCTCACTGTCAATGGCGACACTCAACTCGGCAATGCCTTCATCTCTGGCACTTTCACTGCCGGCGAAATTGCCATTAAAGATAATTTTATCGAAACCACCAACACCGCTCTCTATATCCAGCCATCACAAACTGGTTCAGTTCACATCATGGGCGACACTTTAGTCATCGCCGAAGATGGCAACATTCAAATCAATGGCAACCTCACTATTTCCGGTTCGCTCATGGCCAACCTCATTGTTGCCGATCAAATCCAAGCCAACAAATTAACTGCCAACGAAGTCTCTTCCAATGAAATAAAAATTGCCACTGATTCCGCTCAAACCATCATTGCTGAATCTGGCTTCGGACAAATTGCCACTTCTTCTGCTAAATTAACCTCCAACGCCACTGCCGGCACTTCCACTCTTCCAGCCAACAAAACCGAAATCGTCATCACCAACAACAAAATCACTCCTAACTCCATGGTCTATCTCACCCCAGTCGGTTCCACCAACAACCAAGTTCCTTATATCAAAACCAAAATGGTCTATTCCGAAGCCGAACTAGCCGCCGATCCAACCTTACAAAATTACTTCACCATCGCCATTGATAATTATCTCGACAAAGACATCGATATCAATTGGTGGATTATTAATTAAAGACTTCTCAAAATCCCTCTTGTCAAAGAGGGATTTAGGGAGATTGAATCGACAGAGGGTTTTAAATAAAAAAAATTAATTTATACTTAAATATATGCCTCAACAATTTACTCAAGAACAAATTGAAAAACTTAAAAGTCTCGGCATCGAAGTTGACTCAAAAGACATCATTACTAACGAAAACGAACTTGCCAACATCGTTCCTCAAAATTCCCCCGAAACACCAAACCTGCCTCCTCTACCCACCACCGAAACCACCCCAACTGAACCAGAAAAAGAATTAGCCCCCCTGTCTCAGCCACAGGCTGATCAGCCTCTGGCCGAAAGTGGAGATGTCGATTCATCGACAGAGGGTTTAAAACCAAAGGAAGACTCCAATCAAAAAAAGATCCCTCCCATTTTCCCTCTCCTTTCAATTTCTGGCCTCACTCTTCTTTCATTCGGTGGTCTCGTTCTCTTAAAAAGCAATGGTTCTCAAACCAAAAATTCATCTACGATCAACGATCTACCATCTAATATCTCTCCAAGTCCCACACAAGTACCTAAATCTATCCAACATTATCTTTTAACATCACAACAGTACTTCAGCCAAGCTGTCTCTCAACAATCCAGTGATAATTCAGCTTCAGTCGAATCGCTCAATAATTCAATTTTGGCCGCAACCGAGGCTATAAAAGAATTCCCAGAAGATTATCGTGGTTATCAGCAGCGCGGTAACATTTACCAGGCTCTTATTGGATCAAAACCTGAACTTATAGATCAATCTATTGCCGATTTCGCTTCTGCTTTTAAATTAAATTCTAATTCTGCCGAAATCACTCGTTCACTCGCCTCCCTTTATGCCAAAAAAGGCGATGCCAATAAAACCATTGCTTATTTAAACCAAACCGTCGCTCTTGAACCCACCAAAGCTCAAAACTTTTACGATCTTGCCAAAATCCAACAACAAGCTGGCCTCCTCTCTCAGGCTCTCGACACCTACAATAAATTATCTACCATCGTCACCGACCCCACTCAAAAGTCTCAAGTCGAATCCGAAAAAGCCGCCCTTGAAAAATTAGTCGCTCAAAATGTTAATCATTCCGAAGCTTCAGCGAAGGATGACCAAATTATGCCAGATTCCACTTCACTTTCCCCATCCAATCTGGATTCTCCCACCATTCAAGCCATGGGTGAAGGCGGTCTAATTATTGCTGCCCCAGAAGAAGACAAATCTATTTCTGTCACTAATCAAACTGAGTCTAATTCTCTTTCTGGCACTTCTACTCTCCCTTCAAATCAAAAAGAAATTACTATTTCCAACAACAACATTTCTTCTACTTCCCAAGTATACGTCACTATTACAAAAGGCGGCAAAAATCAAAACCTTCAAGTCATTTCCAAATCAGAAAAATCCTTTATTGTCGGTCTCGATTCCCCTATCTCCGAAGACATCGAATTCAAGTGGTGGATTATTAATTAATAATCAAAATCCCTCTAAATCTCCCTTTGACTTAAAGGGAGACTTTAAAATTAATTTTCTTTCTTCAATTATTTCCCTTAATACTAATTTAATTTTTTCAATGTTATTTAAAACTTCCTCATTTTTAAATCTAACTGTTTTTATTTTTCTTTGTTCTAAATATAAATCACGACTATTATCATAATTTTCTTTTTTATCATGTGAATCACCATCGATTTCAATAGCTAATAATAATTTAGAACAATAAAAATCTAAAATAAATTTACCAATTGGTTTTTGTCGTAAAAATAAATAACCCATTTTTTTATTTTTTAAAATAACATTCCAAATTAATAATTCTGATTTTGTTGGGTTTTTTCTGTTTTGTCTAGCTAATGATCTTAAATCTTCTAAATATCTAAAATTACCTCTTTTAGTCATGGCCTCAATAGGACTAATATGTTTCATTATTTATTATAAATAATTTAAATTACACCACAAACAAAACCCCTCCTTTAAGTCAAAGGAGGGGTAGGGGTGGATTTTGAAATCAAGGTTTTTTACTGTCCTGGTGCCACAGTAGGTTCAGCCACTGGTGCCTCAAATTGTTCAGCTGGCACATTCACCTTTTGTTCACTT
>JGI24729J20445_1000655_pt1 | contig 16113 bp, 16 predicted proteins | sample EPASupsiteSAE323_FD_20445 | JGI IMG/M metagenome (IMG submission 20445) | reverse complement strand
TTGATACCGTTAGTAAATTTAATTTTTGGAATATAGATTAAATCATGTTAAATAAAATTTTGACAGTAATTAATATTTGTTTTTTTATTTTTTTTGCCTATCTTTTCTCAAAAACAAATTTAACTTCTTATTTTCGACCCACCACCACTTCTTCCTACTATATAGAAAAACAAACTCTTTTCGATAATCTACCCAAATCCACCAACACTATTTATTTTCTAGGCGACAGTCTTACCGATGGTTGCGAATGGAATGAATTATTATCAAATTCAAAAATAGCAAATAGGGGAATAATGGGTAATACCACTGAAGGTGTGTTAAACCGACTTAATCAAATAACTCAATCAAAACCACAAAAAATATTCATCATGATTGGAATAAATGATTTGCTTAATAATATCGAAACAACAAAAATTTTAGATAATTACCAAAAAATCATTACCATTATCAAAAACGATTCTCCAAAAACCAAAATTTATATAGAAAGTGTTTTACCACTCAATTTTGAATTAGATAAATCCAAACGCCCTGTGAATAATCAAAACATTTCCGATTTTAACAACAGTCTTAAAAATTTTGCCGATAATTCAACTATTTTTTATATCGACCTTTTTCCAGCCTTTTTAGATTCATCCAATCAATTAGATAAACAATACACCATCGACGGAATCCACTTAAACGGATCAGGCTATTTGCTTTGGAAAAACCAAATCTCAAATTATATTAAATAGTTTCAGTTTCAAAATCAATAATTTTTTTTCTAATTTCCATCAATTGTGATTTACCCTGAAGAGACAAATGTACTTTTAAATAAGCAAATCCTAATTTATTAACAAAAGTAAATTTCTTCTCGGCTATTTTCTTTAATTCAAAAATCACTCCTTCATTATCTTGGGTTGATAGCATGTAAGTATTTAAAATAGTATTTATTGTTTCAACATATGGAATTTGATGAAACTCATTCATTACAGATGAAAACGAAGTAATACATTCTAATAAGTCATAAGCTTTCTGCTCATTAATCGAAATATTTCCATTATAAACAGTTTCGGGATCACAGATATGAATTTTTTGATTTTTATCAATAATAATATTTGAAGGAACCAATTCTCCCCAAGTTTTATTACTATTATGAATATTTGCAACTTCTCGAGCAACTCCTCCAACTACTTCAATTAAATCCTCTCTTTTCATATTTTTTACAAAACTACAACCATCAACTTTACTATTCGGTTCCTTTAACATGTCAAAATTAGATATTAAATCATACATATTAATATTAGGAATTCTCTCTAAAATAATCATATTTCTATCAATATTTCCATTGTTGTCGGTCAAATCTAAAACTGGTAATAAACTTTTTTTTCTAAAAGCCTCCGGCCATTCCTTGAAATTAGCCTTCATCATTGGCAAACCAACTACTTTCTTAGAAAGAGTATCAAGAAAACGGTGTACCCCAGAAGATTTATAATTATAAATCGCAAACAACTCCTTTCCAGAACTCAAAACTATATTATTTGTCACCGTACTATAATTAACAGCTTTTGAATCATAATTAGTGGCTGTCCTATTCCCTTTAAAGAGAGCTGGTAAGGCGAATCTACAATCCCTTTTAATTTTTTCAGTTTTAAGTACCAACTCATCCATCTCAAACTGATCTAACTCTGGAACCTTAATTCCATATTCATAAGAAACACCCAATTCTTCTGCTTCACCCACTTTAATTTCATTAATAATTCTATTTATTTCCTTTTGGGTTTCTGTTTTCGATTCACCTTGCAATTCACTATTTTCTTTACTAATTTCACCAATAACCAATTCTTTATTAGTCAATATTTTTGATAATCCTTCTTGATTTATACCTTCCTCAATCATAAGTCGGGGATACAGGATTCGAACCTGCAACCTCATGGTCCCAAACCATGCACGCTAGCCAATTGCGCCAATCCCCGTAAAAGTGCATTAGGCACCGTTTAATTTGTGAAACAAATTATTACGGTGCCGCTGGCGGGGATCGAACCCACACGCTTTTTGAGAGCACAAGATTTTAAGTCTTGCGTGTATACCAGTTTCACCACAGCGGCTAAATGTGCTCTTATTATAGCAAAAAAAAACCAATGTTATAATCTAATTTATGCTTAATCAGCCCACCTTTGTTCCAGTCGGTACTCAAGCCACCGTCAAATCACTAACTCCCGAAGATTTAAAAGCCATCGGTGTTGAAATATTTTTTTGTAACACTTATCATTTATATCTTCGCCCTAGCGATAAAGCCATCAAAAAATTCGGTGGACTTCACAAATTTACCCGATGGGATGGTCAATTAATCACTGACTCTGGTGGTTTCCAAGTTTTTTCTCTCGGCAAAGATCACCAAGGCGCCGGTTCTCTAATTAAAATTACTGAAGATGGAGTTGAGTTCCGTTCTCATCTCGATGGTTCTCTTCATTTTTTCACCCCCGAAAAATCAATTCAAATCCAACATAATCTAGCCGCTGATAATATTATCGCTTTTGATGAATGCACTCCATATCCGGCCACCAAAAAATACGCCCAACAAGCATTAGATCGCACCCATCGCTGGGCTCTCCGTTCTTTAGCCGAACATAAAAAATTAAATAAAAAATTTGGTCATAAATTAAATTTATACGGAGTAATTCAAGGCAGCTATTACAAAGATTTACGGCACCTTTCGGCAGAATTTATCTGTTCTCAAGATTTTGACGGCATCGCTATTGGTGGAGTCTCGGTTGGCGAACCAAAAGATAAAATGCGTCAAGCCGTTTCTTGGGTTTTACCCACCGCTCTTAAAACCGGTAAACCAATTCATTTGCTTGGAGTTGGTGAAGTCGATGATCTTTTTGATTTTTTTGGGCAGGGGATTACCTCTATGGATTGCACCCTTCCTACTCGTATGGCCCGCGGCGGTCAATTTTTACATCGCACTGGCAATACTAAGCACGACACCAGAATAAAATTTAAAGATCAAATTATGCGTCAAAAATACAAATTTGACCAAAGTCCACTTAATAACGGCTGTCAATGTCCCACTTGTCAAAAATACGACAAAGCTTATATTCACCATCTTTTCAAAACTCAAGAATTGCTTGGTTACAGACTAATGACTATTCACAATATTTATTTTATGACTCACACCACTCAATTAATTCGTGATGCCCTAAAAAACGACACTTTTGAAAAATTAAAAAAAGATTGGCTTGGTTAAACTATTTCGTATTTATACTTGTTATTAAAAACAGCCCTGATTCTACTGTATTGTTCTTCAGTTGTTCTATTTTTCAAAAAATTCATTTTTTCTTGTATCTTTTTTTGGTCAACTTCAACCACGGTTCGATCATATTGAATACTGTTCAAATATGAAAGCAAAAATAACATGTAATTCGCATATGATTTAGTTTCTCTATAAACACTCATTGGCATTGATTTTTCAGACTCAAAACATTCAATTATATTTATTTCACCAACTTTTTCTTGCATCTGACCATCAACAATTTCTTTGATTTTTCCTTCCAATCCACTATTAATTTCCAATTCTTTTCCATCCAAAAGTTTTTGTATTAATTCAACATAATCTTCTTTTTTATCTGTAGTTTTCCATTCATTTTTATATTCACCTAAATCAAAATGTATTCCCAATAAACGATAAATTTCCATTGCTTTCACAAAATCTCTTTTATTTAAAACTTCCAATTTGTCTATATCTCTAAAAACAGAACAAAAAATCTGCGCTTTTTTTTCTACATCATCCATCGGTTCTGACATTTCTTTTAAACTGTGATTTCTTATCGTATATTCAATCACTTTTTGTTCGTCATCAAAAAAATTTTTTATAATTCCTTCTTCTTTCAATAAACGAATACTGATTTCACCATGATCCATAAATTTTCCATTTTCATCTATATACCTATAATCATCATGAAAATGCCTACCCAAATCATGACTCTGACAAATAAATTTAAACAAAGGCAAATATTGAATTAATTCCTCGCTCTTATCCAATTTATAGTTTTTAATTATTTCTTCCGAACTATTGGCCATATTAATCATATGTTCCGATTTATATTCTCCAAACCTATCTCTCTTCCACCAATCACCCATCTGATCAGCAATTTCTCGGGTTAAACCATTGACCTGGTTAATCGCTAAACTAACTCTATCCTTCACTGACAAATTTTCTATTAAAAACAACTTTTCCTTCATAACAGTCCTATAATATCAAAATATTTTTCAAAATCAAATAAACCATCCCATGCTATACTTTTTTTATGTCTAGAACAATTTTAGTCACCGGTGGAGCTGGTCATGTTGGCTCTCATATTATTGAGCAACTCATTCAAAAAAATCCTGAAGATAAAATAATTTCTCTGGATAATTATTTTAATGGCAGTAAAAACAATCATATTTCCGGAGCCGAATATCGCGAAGGCCACACTAAAAATATTGATGAATTAATTCCTGAAACTCCAGATATAGTGTTTCATCTCGGTGAATACGCTCGTATTGCCCCGTCTTTTGACGATATTGAACAAGTTTTTGATATGAACACCACCGGCACTTTTGCTGTCGTCGAATTTTGTAAAAAAAGAAAAGTTGGCAAATTAGTTTACGCTGCTTCCAGCACTAAATTTGCCACCAACGGAGAAGAGCGTTTTGCCAATCCATATTCTTTTACCAAAGCCAACAACGTTGATTTGATTAATAATTATGGCAAATGGTGCCAAAAAAATTCTAACCCCGATTTTGAATTTAATTATGCCATCTGTTATTTTTACAACGCCTTCGGCCCTCGGGAAAAAGGCGAGGGGAAATATGGCACCCTTATTGCTAAGTTTCAACAACTATATTTAGAAAATAAACCATTCACAGTTAATAAACCCGGAACCCAAAAAAGAAATTTCACTTACGTCGGCGATTTAGCCAAAGGAATGATTCTTGCCGCCGAAAAAGGCCATGGTGATGGTTACATTTTAAACAACACTAAGGCTTGTTCCATCATTGAAATAGCCGAGGCTTTTGGTGGACCAATTGAATATAAAGATGGCTATCCCGGGCGCTTTGATTCCGGCAACACTCCCACCGAAGATAAAGCTCGAACAGAACTTGGTTGGGAAACTACTATTGATATTCTTGACTACATCAAAGATTTCGTCGCCAAACATCCACGCCAAAAATGATATCATTACAATCATTTTAAAATAGTTTTATATATTAAGTATCTATTAGCAGAGATACAACAAGACTGCTAACAAAAGACATTTTGAAATTTTTACCTAAATTTCCATGAAAAATAGTTCCAAAACATTCTTAAGCGTCAATTTTGGCTGTCGAGTCAATTCTGCTGAAACTAACCAATGGTCTCAAATTTTAGTTAACCAAGGTTACTTACCCACCACTTCTAATCCAGATTTAATTATTATTAATACTTGTTCTATTACTAAAAAAGGGGACTTGGAATCACTTGGTAAAGTTCGCTCTCTTCACCAAAAATATCCCAAAGCCAAAATTTATGTCACCGGCTGTGCTAATCTTGAAAAATTAAAAAATATTACAAATGTTTTCATTTATCAAAATAATCAGAAAGAGGAATTATTAAAAGAATTAAAATCTTCCTACACTCCAAAAATAGAAGATAAATTTAGTCATACCCATCGCTTTTTATTGAAAATTCAATCAGGTTGCACCCAATTTTGTTCTTATTGTATTGTTCCTTTTAAACGATCACAACTTTGGTCGTTAAAAATTGAAGACGCCATTAACACTATTCAAAAAGCCGTTAAAAACGGTTATCAAGAAATTATCATCACTGGAGTTAATCTTAATCAATATGAATATGACTTTTCTGATTTAATTAAAAATATCCTAGAACAAACCGACATAAAATTAATCAGCTTTGGTTCTATTCCTCTAAATTGTATTGATAAAAAATTTATTAAACTTTTAAAAAAATATCCTCAAAGAATTTCTAATTTTCTTCACATACCTATCCAATCCGGATCCGACAAAATTCTTAAACTTATGAACCGCCCCTATACTAAAAAAGATATTATAAAAAAATTTGATCAATTAAAAAAAATAAAAGGCTTATCTTTCGGAACAGACATTATCGTCGGTTTTCCTACTGAATCCGAAAAAGATTTTAAACAAACTCTTAATTTATGTCAAAACATTGGCTTTTCCAAAATTCACACCTTTAAATATTCTTCTCGCCCCAACACCAAAGCCAAAATTATTCATGGCACTAATCCTAAAATTTCCAAAGAGATCTTAAAATCTCGTTCCCAACAAATTCGAAATTTAGTCTAAACATCCTGGTTTACAAATCAATTTTAATGAACTAATATACACCTACATTTTTCCATGTTTTTAATCCAGATCAGAAACATGGTTAATTATTATAATTTAAAAAAATAATTAAACTTATGATTTCACTAGAAATTTATAAAACTCGACTTGACAAAACCAAAGAAGCAATTACTCCAGTTAACAACCAACCCTTAATAAGAACCAAAGATGGTCTTTCAATTAGTTGTAATTCCGAAAATCAAATAAATATTACACTTGACAAACACAAAATTAGAGTGGATTTAGAGCAAGGAATTATCGATGTAAAAGATTTGGGACTAGAAATAATTTCTAGAAAATAATTATCTTCCAAAATACACTTCCATCTCATCAAAAACAGGAAAAGTAAAAGATACTTCTTGTCCGGGAAATCTTGCATTTTTACCCCAAATATAGGCTTTGTTAACATCATCTCTCATCTGGTTAGAAATTCTTTTCAAAACATCATCTAAATTACAAGTATTTTTTAAAATCAAAGGTTGGTCATAGTCTGCCTCTACTGACCTTTCTCTTTTTAAATAAACCCTTACCAACCCTAATCCTTTCCATAGCTTTTCTTTAAAATCATTCATCCCAATCCCTTTATCAGCACACATCAACACTAAATTATCTTTTTTACCCACAATTCTGGGATCAAAATTTTTTGCCAAATCAATTTTTGTAATTACTTCCACCGATGGCATATATTTAATTGATTTCGACATGGCATCCACCAACTTATCAATCCCTTCAACCTTTTCCCCGATTTGGATGATTGCATTTCCATATCCCATTTCTTTGGCAACTTCTATTACCGTTTCTTTATCAAAAGATTTATATGGATCAACCACCTGAATCGACCCTTTATGGGTCCTGTGAATCAATATTTTAGCGGGTTTAGTGTTTAGTCTCATCCCTGAACGATAAAGTTCATCTTCCACCTGTTTTAACCATTCAATTCTTTTAACATCTGTCATCAAAACCACTAAATCACTAGCTCTTATTACTGATAATACTTTTTTACCAAAACCTTTATTTTTAGCAGCACCTTCAATAATTCCTGGCAAATCCAAAATTTGAATTTTAACTCCCTTATATTCCATCATTCCCGGCACCACTCCCAAAGTTGTAAAATCATAATTTCCCACTCTTGATTCAGCATTTGTCACAGTATTTAATAAAGTCGACTTACCCACACTTGGCAATCCTACTAAAACCACCGAGGCATCACCTGAATGTTTAATTGCATAACCAACTCCACCGCCGCCACCTCCTTTCATCGCTCCACCATTTAATTCATCGTTAAGTTTTGCTAGTCTGGCCTTCATGATTCCATGATGATGTTCCGTTCCCTTGTGGTACGGCAAATCACGGATTTCTTTTTCAATCCTAGAAATCTGCATTTTAATAATTTCTTCTTTGGTCATTTGTTAGAATAAGATCTATAAACTATGTTTTTTATTTTTTTGTTAATTATTAGTCTTTTTTTTAATAGCCCTATTTTAGCATCTGATAATACTTTTGGTCTCCACCTCTCTCAAACAGAAGATCTCAATTCTGCCGCCAAAATTATCAATTCTCAAAATGGTAATTGGGGCTGGGCCACTATTGTTATTCAAACTAACAATTTAGACAAAAATACCTGGCAAAATTTTTTTGATAATTGTCGAAAAAATCATGTGATTCCCATTATTAGAATTGCCACTGTGGGTGAGGGTGAAAATTGGAAAGTTCCAGATTATTCCGATATTGATCATATCGTTTCTTTTTTAAATTCTCTAAATTGGCCAACTCAAGAACAACATATAATTTTATTTAATGAAATAAATCACGGATCCGAATGGGGAGGGGAAGTTGATATAAAAGATTTTATTGATAAAAGTTCTTATGCCGCTAAAAAATTTAAAGAAACTAATCCCAATTTTTTTATCCTTTCTTGCGGATTAGATTTAGTTGCACCAGAAGATCCACCAAAATATGAATCAGCTGAAAATGTTTATAAAAAAATTATTTCCCTAAATCCAAATTATTTTGACAATATCGACGGATTAGCTTCCCATTCCTATCCTAATAATGGTTTTGTCGGCACTCCAAACGACACCGGTCAACACAGTATTCGTGGTTACCAATGGGAATTAGATTTGTTAAAACAACTCGGCATCAATAAAGATTTACCCATATTTATCACCGAAACCGGATGGCCTCATCGCCAAGGTATTGAAAACCAAAATAATTTTTACACCGCCAAAACAACTTCTAACTTTTTAACGGAAGCCATTACCAATGTCTGGTCCCTAGATTCTCGAATTAAAGCCATCACCCCTTTTATTTATAATTATTCACAAGAGCCATTCGATCATTTTTCTTGGCTTGATAAAGACGGTAATCTTTATCCTGAATATCAACAATTAATTGATCTACCAAAAAAACAAAATGAACCAAAACAAATAATCAGTTATCAATTAGAAAAAATAAATTTACCTCTCTTGATTCTCGAAAAAAATACCTATGATGGCGAAATTATTTTAAAAAATACCGGTCAATCAATTTGGGGTGAAAAAAAATTCTGTCTAATTTCAAAATCTAGCCCCAACATCACTACCTCAGAAATTTGTAGCGACAATAATCTCACTCTTCCGGGTCAATACAAAATCTTCAAGATTAAATTTATTGTTAATCAAGTCGATAATTATGAAGGCCAAACTTATCTTTCTTGGGGTGACTTAAATAATTTTGAAATTCAAAAATTTGCCAAAAAATCCACCATCTATCATCCAAAAGACAATTTTATTCAAAAAATTATCAACTCATTTAAAACCTTTATAATTCATGCCATTGAAAAGAATTAATATTTTCTATCAATCTACGCTTAATATCTACGATCTATCATCTACAATCTAAAACCTATTTTATAAGTGCCGAAATAAAAATTCTTTTTATTTTTAGTTTTTACTAAACCTAAAATCTATTTTGTGCCGCAGAGAGGAGTTGAACCTCCATGGGTTTCCCCACACGGTCCTAAGCCGTGCTTGTATACCAATTTCAACACTGCGGCAAATTTTTAATTAATGTGGGTCCGGCGGGACTCGAACCCGCGACCAATCGCTTAAGAGGCGACCGCTCTACCAACTGAGCTACAAACCCAAAAGACTGTGATATTTTATCATTTTTGTTTATTTTTTACCGTTTCCATTTCTAAAATCTCACTATCTGTTATTTTTTTAAATTTTATTATTTCATCAATAAGGAAAAGTAGACCACTAAATTCTGATAAAAACTGTTTTCTATTTCTCACCAACATCATATTTTCACCACTTTCTTTAACCTTCTTTAATAATTCTTTTTCAAAATTAACATCATCCAATTTTTCAAAACTAACCTCAATATTATTATTTTGAATTCTTCTAAAAAATCCATCTGTGATTAAAGTCTTCAAAACAACCCTTTCTCCTTTACCAGGACCATCATCATCAGTTGCCCAATGTAAAAAAATTTTTCCGTCAAATCCAATATTTTTAATCATATTAACTTCTTCAATTTCCGCCAATTCTTGATCTATTACTCGTTCAGATTTTATTATTTCATCAACTGTAAATAATAAATCACCAAAATGAAACAAAAATTCTTCTCTTTTTTTTGAATTTATCAAACTTTTTCCCTTTTCCTTAACTACACTAAACAATTCTCTTTCAAAATAAACATCATCCAATTCCACTCTAGTACTATTTTTTTCGTTTAAACTTTCTGGATTTAAAATATTATTTTTTTCCTTTCCCATTTTTTAACATTTTTAAAAGACTGAAACATTGTACCATCTCTATTTTTATTTTTTCGATCTATTCTCTTTCTTCTCATTAGTCTTATAACCATCATCATTTGTCCAATACAAATACAATCGCTCATTAAATCCACCCTTTTTCTTAAAATTTTTCTCTCTTACTTTTTTAAGTTCTTGGTCTGTAATATTTTTTAATCTTTTAATTTCTTCAATTACATACAACAAATCATCAAATTCTGATAAAAATTCCTCCCTATTTTTTGCCGCAATCAAACCTTCCCCTTCTTCACCAACTTTTTTCAACAATTCTATTTCAAAACCAACTTCGTCTAACTTTTCAATTCTAAACACCAACCTTTTATCAATTAATTTATCACGAACTTTATCTCGAATTAATCTATTAAAATGTAATTTTTTCATTTTTATTCAAGTACGCCTGGAGGGAATCGAACCCCCATCAATAGTTCCGAAGACTACTACTCTATCCATTGAGCTACAGGCGCAAAACCAAGTATCCTCAGCAGGGATCGAACCTGCGACCTCCTCCTTAGAAGGGAGGCGCTCTATCCAACTGAGCTATGAGGACAAATATTACCCTGTATTTTATCAAAAAATCCCAAAAAAATACCCGTTATCCTTTTTTAATAAAGACAACGGGTGTACCGCTAAATTTTTATCGTTGCATAAGCAATTACTACTGAGATTTGAATTATTATTAATACTACAAAAACCCAATTTGACATTGATATTAAAAATGCTAATAATAAAATTACTAATTCCAAAAAAGATGCAATTTTTGCAAACCATCGAGCACTACCAACATGACGATAAGCACAAATTATACCAGAAAGTAATTCCTTGATCATTGATATCACAAAAAACCAAACTGGAATAAACTTAAAATCGACAGCAATCAGAATCACACAAAGATGACAAACTTTATCCGCAATTGGATCCAAAAACATTCCCAGTTCTGAAACCGTTCCTGTTTGACGAGCTATTGGACCATCAATTAAATCTATGGCCATCAATGCCAAATAGGTAATCAAGAAAAACCACCTATTATTTATCCCAACGATAATCCCAATCACGAAAATAATCAAAATTGCTACTAATCTAAAAAGAGACAACAAATTGGGAATCATAAGAATAACGTGTGGGCTAGTGTCTACTTTTCCATTAAAAATTTTTTTCAAAAAAACACCAAACCAAATAATACCTTTGAAATTTTCCAACCTCCATAAGATCTGTTGAAAATTATTTACTCTCGATATTGTATCGGGAGAAAACATTATCGCTCGATCAAAAAACTTAGCCATTTCCAATTTCGCCACAAAAATCTCTCCCTTCATTCTTACTTTAAATATAAAAGTGCGCGGTAAACGCGATTATATCATCAAAACTTAATTCTTTCGTGACAAATAGGACCCAGTTTCCGTATTTACTAAAATTTCTTCACCAGCCTTAATAAAAAGTGGAACTTGCACGGTCATACCAGTGTCCAACACTGCCTGTTTAGTGGCATTAGTTGCAGTATCACCTTTAACCGAATTTTCTGCTTCAACCACTGTATAAGCAATAGTCTTGGGCAAACTAATACCAACAGGATTATCATTATAGAATTTTATTCTATACAAAAGACCTTCCTTTAAATAAACCTTATCATCACCAATTATTTCTACTGGAACCATGTATTGTTCAAAACTTCTTGGCTCAATAAAAACATAATTAGATCCATCAAAATAAGAATATTCTGCCTCGTGTGTTTCCACTACCACTTCTTCAACCTTTTCTCCCGATTTATAGGTATATTCTACAACCCTACCAGTATAAAGATTTTTTAATTTAGTTCTATAAAAAGCCGAACCTTTACCCGGACTAACAAAGGCAATATCCACCACCATATGTGGCTCGTCTTGAAAAATAATATAAATACCTTTTTTAAATTGTGATGTTGATATAACTCCCATAAACCTGATTTTAGCACAAAAAAATCCCGGAGTAACTTTTTAGAGGAGCCACCCCAGGATCTAGTTCATACTATATCAAATATCACCAATAAGTCAATATACACCCATTACATACATATTTTCTGCTTACCAAGATCAAAAACTACCACTTTTAAGTTCTTCAATAAATTGATTCACACCATTTGCCCAAGAACCATTTGAGCTGGGACAATATTTTTTCATCATCAACTCCGGGGTATTTAACCCTTTATCAAAATATTCTCTTTTTAAATACTCCGCATAACTCTTAATAGCTATTTCATAACCATCAAATCTAAGCGTACCCTTTTTATGAACTCCATAACCCCAACAATTATACGAATTCTCAGGTGCCTTTTTACACAAATTAGATTCTTGTTGTGCAATTGCTACAATCCAATAATATTCAAAACCATAGTCCTCCGATATTTGAAAAATCAAATCAGAATATGGCGCCATAGGTGAATTATATTTTTCCAAATATTTTTTAATTAACATCGGTCTTGCATCAGCCCCGCTAACAGTCGCATCCACAGAAATATTTTTAGTATATTCCGCAGCCGATTCAATCACCACTTTTTCATTACTAAATCCCAGCACCACATTATTTTTGTTTGTTTTTGATAAATAAATTAATTCACTAAAACCCACCGCCAATATTAATACCAGAAAAACAGGCAGTAATAATAATCGTTTGAAACTAAATAATGGTTTCTCAATCACTGTTCTTATGTTATCATGGTGGCACTTATGAAAACAAATTCCACCAATATAAAAAAACAAAATGATAAAGTTTTTACTTTAAATATCGAAATTAAAATTGCCGATATTAAAAAAGAACATCAAGAACACTTAAGACAATTTCAAGCCAATTTTGAATCTAAAGGCTTCAGAAAAGGTAAAGCTCCCTTAGACGTTGTTGAACAAAATATTAATCATGAAAAATTATTTGAGGAAGTCGCTTCTCATTTAATTTCCCATGCCTACGGCGAAAAAATAAAAGAATACAATCTAAAACCTATTATTCAACCTCAAGTTAAATTTATTAACAAAGATATCGATTTTGATCATGATTGGCAATTAGAAATCACCAGTTGCGAATTGCCAGAAATCAAACTCAACGAAAAATATTTAGCCGAAATTAAAAAATTAAACACTGATAAAACTATTACTGAAGAAAATCAAAAAATTGAAAAAATTATTGATGTTTTGGTTAAAAATGGTCAAGTTGAACTACCAGAAATATTAATTGAATCTGATATTCAAAATCAATTATCTCAATTAATTGATCAATCCAGACAAGCTGGAATTAGTGTTGCTGACTATCTCAAAAACAAAGGCCTAACTCTTGAAAAATACAAAGAAAATTTAAAAGCTCAAATTATTAAAGAATGGACCTTAAATTTAGCCATTAGCCAAATTGCCAAAGAAAAAAAAATTGAAGTTTCCGAAAAAGAAGTTGCTGATGTTACCAATTCCAATCCATCTCTTGGCCAAAACATAAACTTTATCTATTATATTTTGACTCAACAAAAAGTCCTCGATTTCTTGAAAAAATTGATATAATAGGCCACTATGGCAGGTGGTTACGGATTCAAGCAGGATCCTAAAAGAAAATTAGTCAGTAATAACAACGAAGTCTTAAGAGAGTTTTCCGACCCCTTTCGTGGCGTCCTTTTTCCCGGTCAAAGTATTGAAATAAACAAAAAAGAAACTACTACCAACATCAGTTGGAATCGAGAATTTTTATTTAAATCAACCAGTCAAGAACAGGCCATTTTTGTTAATCAACATTCTAAAGAAGTCGAAAAAGCCATTAATGAACTTCGTCTTGAAATTAAAAATCTAATCAAAACTACCGAAAACCTTAATCAAGAAATAATTCAATCAGCCGAACAAAATGTAGCTGATTTCAGTGAATATCAACTAAATTTTTTCCAAAGAATCAAAATGATTGTCATAAATTTTCGTCAAAACATTACCCAAGCCAGTGTTTGGCTTGAAAATTTTAATCATAAAAAAAATAAGAGAAATGCTTTTTGGAATCGAGCTAAAAGTAAAAATGGGGGAGAGCAATATCTAATGAGCAGCGAACACAGTGCCTCCCGATCCGCAAACTAAATCTTTTTTTCAATCAGTTTTTAAGTTATAATCCGTCTATCCGAGAGTCTATAGCTCAGTTGGTTAGAGCGCTTCGTTGACATCGAAGAGGTCAGAGGTTCGAGTCCTCTTAGACTCACAAATGAAATTCTTTTTCTGTAACACAATTAAAACTACATCGCCCAACAGGGCATAGTTTCTTTTGCTTTGATTGGGCTCTCTACTTTCTTGTTAAAATAGTTTATTCACATATATGTCACAACAAAATAATCAAAATTCAGAACTTCAAAATATCCGTCATTCAGCCGAACATGTCTTAACTCAAGCCATGCAACGACTTTTTCCCAATAAATTTTTAATGGCCATGGGACCAGCCACCGATGATGGTTTTTATTTTGACTTTGATCCAGTAGGGGATTTTAAAGTCAGTGAAAATGATTTCGAAGCCATCGAAAAAGAGATGACTAAAATTATTAAAGAAAATTTACCCATAGTTAGAGAAGAAATCAGCCTAGAACAGGCTAAAAAAATATTCAAAGACAACCCTTATAAAATGGAATGGCTTGAATCTATTACTAATCGCAACGAAATAATTACCACCTATACTGTCGGTGAATTTGTCGATTTATGTGCCGGTCCTCATGCTCGCTACACCAAACAAATCAAAGCCTTCAAACTTTTATCCATTGCTGGTGCCTATTGGCATGGCGATGAAAAAAACAAAATGTTAACTCGCATTTACGGCACCGCTTTTGAATCAAAAGAGGAATTAGAAAAATATTTAGATAATATTGAAGAAGCCAAAAAACGCGATCATCGTAAATTAGGTAAAGAACTTGATCTTTTTAGTATCGATAATTATGTTGGTTCCGGCTTAATTCTTTGGCATCCAAAACTATCTGTCGTTAGAGAAGAAATTGAAACTTATTGGCGAAAAGAACATCGTCGTCGTGGTTATCAATATGTTTATACTCCTCATGTTGGACTATCTAATTTATGGGAAACATCGGGACATTTGGCTTCTTTTAAAGACGGCATTTTCCCTCCCATGTCTATGTCCACCAAAAATAAAGACGAAGATACAACATATTATGTAAAACCTATGAGCTGTCCTTTTCATGTTCAAATTTACAAATCTAGACCTCGAAGTTATCGAGAATTACCTTTGCGTTGGTGTGAACTCGGTAGTGTGTATCGTTATGAAGAATCAGGTGTTCTCCATGGCATGCTAAGAGTTCGTGGATTTACTCAAGATGATGCCCATATAATCTGTCGTCAAGATCAATTTATTGAAGAAGTTAATAAAATTCTTGATTTTGCTTTAGAAATAAATAAAACCATGGGTTTTGAAAAACTCAACACTTATCTTTCAGTTCGTGGACCGAAGGATAAAGATAAATATATTGGAGAAGAAAAAATTTGGGAATTGGCCGAAAAAACTCTTGAAGAAATTTTAACTAAAAGAAAAATTAGTTTTCAAAAAGATATCGGCGGAGCTAAATTTTATGGACCAGCTATTGACCTAAAAGCTGTCGATTCTATGGGTCGCGAATGGCAAGGAACAACTATCCAATTGGACATGAATTTGCCTGATCGTTTTAAAATGACTTATGTCGGTGATGACGGACAAGAACACACCCCTATAATGCTTCACCGTACACTTCTTGGTTCAATGGAAAGATTTGTTGGCACATTAATCGAACACTATGCCGGCGCCTTTCCTACTTGGTTGGCACCTGTTCAAGTAGAAATAATTCCAATTACTGACAATCAATTAGATTATGCCCAACAAATAGGTGAAATTTTAAAAGAAAATAATATTCGTGTCGAAATCGATGACAAATCTGAAACAATGCAAAATAAAATCAGAAATGCTGCCGGAGAAAAAATTCCCTACATGATTAT
>JGI24729J20445_1000624_pt1 | contig 16945 bp, 16 predicted proteins | sample EPASupsiteSAE323_FD_20445 | JGI IMG/M metagenome (IMG submission 20445) | reverse complement strand
TCCAGCGGAAACATTTGGTGCTCCAACGTTAGCAGTCATGGTTCCTCCGGCAATCACGTTTCCTGATGCACGAATATCTCCAATTACATGGAGTGTTGAAGCAGGAGTAGTGGTACCAATACCGACATTACCGGTATTATCTATTACCATTTTTACTGCGTTTGCATTGTAACCAGTTTCAAAAGCTAAACCAGACAATGAAGAGCCAAACACATATCCCCTAATTGAAGCCAAGGGGGCGAGTGGAACATCAGAATCCTGACCATAGAAAACCAACTTAGGTCCAGAACCGACAGTTGAAAATAAAACTTTATTAGTTATTCTAAGCGTTTCCTGTCCGCCAGCTGCTGCTGAGGTTTTACCAAAAATCTCCAAATTTGTTGCAGGCGCCGTCGTCCCGATACCGACGTTGCCGATACTTGTAATTCTCATTCTTTCTCCATAAGTTCCCGCACCAACAGTGCCAAAGAACATATCTTGGTCTTCACTACTGCTAGTTCTGTCTTGATAGATAACACCCATTCTTGAAAATCCAACTGAACCTCCTCCAGTTTGTCCAAAAGCAATATTCGCAGAAGCTCCAACAGTTGTATTACTATTAAAAACGTTAAGTACCGCCGAATTCCTTGGCGTGGTTCCAGAATCTGCAATGCCAACAGTTAATTTATCACTTGGTGCAGTTGTCCCAATTCCAACATTTCCATTAAGATCAATTCTCATTTTTTCATTGATGTTCTCTGAAACATCAGCCCCAAGCGTACTCGTCACATTGGTATGAAAACTAATACCACTGTTATAAGTCATCTTAATAAAGTTTCCTGGATCTCCCCCAGAAACAAAATGTATAACGCTACCATTTGATACCCTAGACGCTTTGATATTATTTCCCAAAATAGTTGAGGCGGAATTCATTGTCTCTCCCAACGCTAAATAACTTTGGTAAATATTATATCCCCTTCCTGATGTACCAAAATGAATATCTCCATTGACATCAAGTGTTGTTGCCGGGCTTGTTATTCCTATCCCCACTCTCTCATTCGTTGCATCAATTTTCAAAACATTGTTGGTGTTTGCTGCTGCTTCAAAAGTATAGTTTCCCTTTCCTGCAGTAGTGCCAAATGTTCCAGCAGAAACATTTGGTGCTCCAACATTAGCAGTCATAGTTCCTCCGGCAATGATGTTTCCTGTTGCAAGAATATTTCCCTGAACTGAAAGTACTTGTGACGGCGTAGTGGTTCCAATGCCAACTTTTCCACCAATAAACACTGCATTGCCTTCTGCAGATAGAGAGAATGGTCCCTTTCCAACTCTTTGCCCATTAAATATTTGTATATTTGCTATTTTACTCGTTGGCTCACCAGACTGAGGTGCACGAGCAGTGATTCTTACATATTTTCCACCACCACTCAAAATATTAGATTTATAATATAAAGCGGAAGTATAATCAGTTATATCTGCCTCAGTACTCCATATAACACCATCTGCGCTCGCCTCTATCAAAAAACTTGCAGGTAATCTATTTCCTCCACCCGCTGGATAGTTGTGAACATTAGAGGCGGTAAATGACATGCCGCCATAGGTCCACCAACCACGAGTATTAAGAGTTATTGTTGAAGGAAAGGTAGTAATATTCCAATATCCACTACCATTTTTTGCAGTTGGCCCACCACTCTCTAAACTTCCAGCAGTAATTGTTATATCAGCGGCTTGTGCAACATCACTAAAACCAGCTATTTCAACAACATTTGCAGCAACAATACTTGGAGAAACACCATCATTTGCATTAACTTCTAATGATGCTCTTGGTGCTGTCGTCCCGATACCAACATTTCCCTGAACTATTAATCCATTGCCTGGAGCCGCAACTGTATCATAAGTACTACCCACACTTACACCACCACTTACACTCAATATACTTGCAGGTGTATCAGTTGATCCTATAATTGTTTTTTCTCCACCCCCTTGAATTACCACGGAACTTCCAACGGTCGTATTAAATCCTAAATTGCCAGCATTTTGTGAAAGTTGCAAAGATCCGGTACCATAATCTTTAATATCAAGATATGTACTTGATAAATCAGAACGAGTTATTCTTGTTGTTCCCCTAACCTCCAACTTGGTATTTGGCCCAGTTGTCCCGATACCAACGTTACCAGTTGATTTTATTGTTAAATTATCATTCCACGTTATAGCATTTCCTGCTACACCAGCTCCTGCTCCACTAAACTTGATATCACCAGTTGAAAAATCAATCTTTGCTGCAGTATCTCCATATCTATATTTATAAGTATTTCCATCAATATAAAATCCTTCACCGATCAGACCATAACCGTTATTAAGTGCTCCAGCTACTATCCTTCCAAGTCGCGCCCAATCATTTCTCCCAGTTGTTCCACCGGGATAGTTATCCAATATATCAAGTCGCGCACCTGGACTCCCTGTGCCAATCCCCACTCTTTCATTTGTCGCATCAATTTTCAAAACATTATTGGTACTTGCTGCTGCTTCAAATGTGTAATTTCCTTTTCCTGCGGTAGTACCGAATGTTCCAGCGGAAACATTTGGTGCTCCAACGTTAGCAGTCATGGTTCCTCCGGCAATCACGTTTCCTGATGCACGAATATCTCCAATTACATGGAGTGTTGAAGATGGAGCAACCGTCCCAATACCGACGTTGCCACCTCCTTGAAATGTTACTTTGGGCGCCAATGTTTCTGAACCGATAGCCGCATCCGGTCCATATTGAAAATCTAGATCAGCTCCGTTAGTACCATTGGAAACTAAATGCCAGGATCGCCACTGACCCGCTACTCCAGTCCAACGATATAATCCAAAATTATAATTAGCGGTACCAACATTAAAGACTGCCGAGCTGCGAGTACTCCCTCCATAGACTTGGAGCATTTGCGCTGGCGTCGTCGTTCCGATTCCAACATTACCGTCAGATGTAATTCTAACTTTTTCAGCCATTGCACCATCTAATGAAGTAAAGAATGATAAATAAGAATCACGGGTTGAAGCAGTTGAGGTCCAACTTGATTCGTGTCCTTGTTGAATTTGAGCTGAATTATATTGAGTAGTGCCGTCTCCAGACTTAAATAATATATTATGGAGATTACCAGTGTTTCCATACGAATTTGATAAAGTGATAAACTTTGTATCGCCAGCACTATCGCCATAGTTTATTGTCAATAATCCGTTATCTGCAATTCGTGCATATCTTCCTCCGCTCGTACCAGTAACCTCTAGCTTCGCCCCTGGTGCCGTCGTCCCGATACCAACATTGCCACCAGCTTGTATAAATAATGCAGAATTTGTTGTGGTGCTTGCCGTTGCTTGCGAAGCAGAAACCTGAAAATCAAGACCTCCATTATATCCTCCATAATTTCCTGATTGAATTCTTGCTTCAATATTTGTCGCTCCACCTTGAAATACCAAATTATGTCGCACTCCAGTGCTATCACCGCCACTCTGCAATGTCATGTTATCCCCCTGACCATATGAAGTAAGTTTAGTAACAGGACTTGCAGTTCCTACGCCAACCCTCTCATTCGTTGCATCAATCTTCAACACATCATTTGTTGTTGCCGCACCTTCAAAACGATAATTTCCTTTTCCTGCGGTTGTTCCAAAACTTCCCGCGGAAACATTTGATGCTCCGACATTTGCAGTCATAGTTCCACCAGCAATCACATTTCCAGTTGCTTTTATATTTCCAACAACAGAAAGTGCTTCGCTTGGAGTAGAAGTACCGACACCAACATTTCCACCTTCTTGAACTCTAAATAATTCGGTGCCTCCCGTAGCAGCATTTTTGTTAATAATGAAAGATTGCGTGTCAGCATCATTATTACCAGTATCAAGTTGAATTGATACACTACCATTACTTCTAACATACGTTTTATAGGTGGCGGTGCTATCAAACATTACATCATAACCACTAATGGAAGAACCAATAGCTTTTGTTGAATCAAGAAGTATGTCGCCACCACTAACATGCAACTTCGCTGATGGAGTTGCGATTCCAATACCAACAAAGTCGGTTGAAGTAGCGAGCGTTACATAAGTACCAGAACGCACCCATCCGATGGAAGAGCTGTTTCCTCCAGCAGTTACTTGGACACTTCCATCAGGAAACTTTATTCCCCCAGTTGTTGATTCAATTGTCCCCGCTACTGTTAGTTTTTGCCCTGGCGTTATTGTCCCGACGCCAACGTTACCACCCATCAATGCGATATTTCTTGCAGTCCCGGTTCCCGCTGCCTGACTAGTAATTGCGTAAGAGGCTCCAGCATTTCCTGAAATATCCAATCGTTCATAATTCGATGCATCAGTATAGGTGTTGTAAACTCTAAACGTCATCGGGTTAGTACCACTCCTTAAACCGAGATCGTATGCAGCCGCATCTCGATAAATAGTGGTATCTCCTCCCCAAGAATAATAACAAGAGCCACCGTTACATTGATAATTGTTTGCCTGTACAAACCCAGTATTTCCAACAGTAAACTGATTATTATTACCGACAGTTAATAACTGTGATGGAGTTGATGTTCCAATTCCGACGTTACCAGCCGCACTTATTGCCATCCAATCTGATCCGTCATACTTTTCCCACTTATAGGAATATGCTCGAGAAGTTAAACTTTCAGCATTTCCAAGTCCATTCCATTCAGTAAAAATGCTTCCTTGCAATGCAGTGGTAGTGAGGGCCGGTCCACGATCCATTAAAATACCGTGTGAAAATCCTGTTGTTCCACTCAATTCCAGTGATCCCTCGGCAACTTCTAGCTTGCTTGTTGGTGCTATAGTTCCAATTCCAACATTACCGTTTACATATAACCCACTCGTTGGAAGTCCTGTATAAGTAGTAGTACCAATAGCAAGCGAACTTGGAAACGCATAATTTGATGAACTAAAAGCGCCACCCACTATGCTTGTCGCGGGCATCGAACCAACAAATGCCGCATCGGTCTGGATATTTCCTGCTACCTGAAGTGTTGAAGACGGAGTAAAGAAAAATTGACCGCTCCCAGGAATTCCTACATTTCCGTTCGAATCGATAAATAAACGCGGTCGAAACGCGGTGTCATCCCAAATAACAAACCGACCATTTGAACGTGCATATAAAATATATTTTCCGCCACCAGTTGAAAGGTTCCTAAGTGCCAACCCAGGATCTGATGAGGAAGCTATGGTAATTACTCTACCGAAAACAGCGTTTGTTGAATCTCCCGTCGGAGTCGCAAGATTAGTTCCAAAACCAATGTTCAAACTTGCATCAACTTGGAACGCACCATTTCCCGACCCTGGAGTCAAACTCCCCGGACCAATGAACGCAAACGCCACACCACTTAGCGAAAAGGTGACAAGAAGAACTATTATTACGATGATGGATAGTGAATATTTCAAGGCTTTTTTGTTTAATTTTCAAACCTCCAATTATCAATTTTCATTGAATGACCAATGATTCAATTTAATTAAACAATTAATTCATTGAGTATTGATTGAAAATTGTAAAATTGTTAATTGAAAATTTTGCCCACACTCCTCCTTCTCTCATTATACCAAAAAACCGCCTATGGCGGTTTTCAATTTTAATTTATAAATTTCAAATTTCAATCTTTCTCCCCTTTCATTCAAAATTCGAAATTCGTCATTCGAAATTATTCTCTATTTCTTGTTGACAATAAGTGTTCCCGTTACCTCCTTTCCGCAAATATCTTTGCAATAGAATCCATATTTTCCGAATGGATATCCTTGGAATTGAATCTTCATTGATGCACCCTTCTCAATTGTTCGATACACTCCAAAGTCTGGGAAAAATACATTGTATTTTGCATCTACTGCAGTGAAGTTTATATCAATTACATCTCCTTCATTTACTACCAACGTTGATGGAACATATTTTCCTCCCTCTCCCTTCATCTCGAACTGACGAAATGCACTTGGTCCTGTTTCAAGCACGTTAGTTGGCACTGCAACATCTTTTGGTGTAGTTGATGCACCAACCTCTGGAGTTTTAATTGTTTCATCCGATACAATGCGAGTTCCCCCCTCGACAGTAGGAAGTGCATTCTCCTGACCCTGTCTAAATGTATCCGCACCCGGCGTATTTACATTTGATGTAGTTGATGTGCTTATATTTACTTTTGGTATACCACCATTCTTTGCACCAAACCATCCTTGGCTTGATCCAACAGCAAGCAAGGCAGCTACTACAACAACCACTGCGACCCCAACAATAATTTTTATTTGTTTTTGATCCATAGCTCTATGTATATAGTATAACACTTCTAATAAGTTCAAAGTGTAAAATGCAAAGCTCAAAACTGAAGTTCAAAACTAATTATCTTCCCCTTCTCTACTTTCTCAATTTTGAGTTTCACTTTTGATGTTTGCGCTTTGAGTTTTGCATTGTTTTACTTCGGTAAAACAATGAATTTCCCGCTTATTTTGTTGCCATCTGGACACATGTCGCGACACTCAAAGAGAAATGTTCCAACTGTATCAGGAATGAATGTCACTTCTTTTGTCTCACCTTTTTTTACTAGTATATATGTTCCATATTGAGGAATTGAAAAATCATATTCACCATCAACTCCGGTAACCTTAACTTTTACAAAATCTCCTTTCTTCACCGTTAAGTTTGTTTGTGAAAATCCTGTTTTTGAAATTCCAATATCATATACGCCAAAAATATTCCCGCCGCCTCCCGGAGCATCATACTGTGCTTGCGGCTTTGTAGTTGTTGCATCTCTTGGAACTTCGGCGACAAATTCAACTCGCTTTGTACCCGTTGCTGAAACGTCAACCGTTGTTTCTTGTTTTACTGGTTGTTTTTCCGCTGGTTTCTTTTTTTGCGAAACACCAAACGCCACAACAATAATTACAAATAATAGGAGACTCCCCAAAATTGCCCACTGTTTCTTTGTCATCTGCATTTCCATAATATCATTATACCAATTCCCCCCGCTTCCCCCAACATCCCAATTGATCGAGGTCCGACCTCAATCAATTGGGATTTACTCAAACGTTATACGCTTTCTTTCATTCCAATCCTCGTTCATGTTTTTTAACCATTGTTTAAATGAACCTTCCACACCCTTCTCCCTTTCAAAATATTCAAGTAATAATTCCCGTTGCGTAACTGATGGAAAATTTTTTACCCCAACATAATCGGGGAAGCTACTCCATCGATATTCTTTCAAGAACTCTATCGCCTCCTTTGGATTCTTCATTTCCTTATTTCTCCACTCTTTAAATTTCTTATCAAGTGGATTTGCATGAATATAAAATGGAAGGAAATTAAATTGTGCATCATCACTCACTGGTACTGATTTAAATTTTCCTTGAAATAACACACCAGATCGTTCATGTTTTTCATTAAAATACATCGTATATCCAGTGCCAAACTTTTGAACAAATTTACTTACCCCGCCTTCTACTCGTTGTCTTACCATTAAATGGTAATGATTATCCATCAAACAAAATGCGATCAAATCCACCAAAAACTTTCTCGGCTTCCCACCCTTTCCCTTCGCTTTCTCAATTGATTGAGGTCGGACCTCAATCAATTGATTAGAACGCCTACAAACATTCAAAACACTATCAACGTCATTAAACTCAAACAAGGAATGGATGAAGCGAAAACGATCATGGTTGTCGCAAACAATGGGACACTTACCAGCTCCCCTGTTATAGAGATGGTAAATATTTCCATTTACAATTTTTTTTCTCATCTCTTTCATTATAAAAAATGAGCGTCAGACGACGCTCATAATAAGTTCAACAAGTCCCCATATGCAGGAGACAAAAAAAAGAAGGATTCCACCGAAAAACAGTATAGTCCAAACTACGATGCTTTTTTTTGGATTTTCAGAAAACAGTGCAAGAAGCAAGAAAGAAACCCCAACAATGACAATCGAAATGCATAAAGAAACAACCGATAAGGGAATAAACATTTTTCACCTCTTTTTAATATTTAAATTACAAAAAGATTATACAATAATAACTTAATAATGTAAATAGCTATGCCGATTTACAGATTCTCCCTCGAATGATACTATGCGTTCACACGAACATTAAAAAGGAGATATTATGTACATTCTTTTGATCGTTATCGCAGTGTATTCCGCGTATTATTTTGTTCATAATACAAAATTTGTGAATTTTCATCTTTTATTCATAATTTTGTTCCGTGGTGAATTCACGGTGGCGGTTGGTATTTGGACTTCACTTTGTCTTTTTTGGTGGTTTAACGTTCCGCTGAACGATTCTAAAATTCTTGCACTTCTAACGGTGCCATTGAGTCTTTTTCATATAATTGCATGTCTTTTGTTTTCACTTTGGAAAGATTCTAAAAACGGGACATATATAAATAATAAGTTAAAATTTTAAACCCCCATTGCTGGGGGCTTTATTTTTTATTAATTTTCATTTGAGATGAGTGACGCCGGAACAAGAATTAAAATACCCCTTAAGGGGTATTTTAATTCTTATACTTTTTTTATTTTCACTTCAGTAAATGGCTGACGGTGTCCTTTAAATTTTCGATATCGTGTTTTTGCATGATAACGAAATACGATCTTTTTATCTGCCTTCCCCACCTCCGCAACTTCTGCTTCAATCGCTGCATTCTTTATATAAGGAGTTCCGATCTCAATGGTATCTCCATCTACAAGAAGGAGCACTTTATCAAGTGAAATTTTTTCTCCCTTCGGTACTCCAAGTTTCTCTATCTTTATCTTTGTACCAAGTTCAACTTTGTATTGTTTTCCACCCGTTTCTATAATTGCAAACTTTGCCATAATATATACTATAATATCGAAATTCTCTTTTTATGTCAAATATAATTTTCAAACCTCCAATTATCAATTTTCATTGAATTTTCAAATACCAATGATTCAAACCATTTGATTATTGAGCCATTGAATATTGATTAGAAATTGCAAAATTGAACATTGTAAATTAAAAAATCCCCCGCGTTAGCGGAGGATTTTTTTCTTTGTCTACTCTACATGCTCTCTCAACTTTGAAATAAGTGATGCAGCATAATCCTTTCCTCCCAAACCAAATGCGATACCACCGGCGATTGCAATCATCGCAACAAATCCAGTTACTAATGACTGAATTATTGCTACTGCAATTCCGATTTGTGTAAGCGCAGTGAAAAGACCAAAAATAACTACTGCCCACCATGTAAGCGATGCGAGAAAATTCGATGCATGAAGTTTTGCTCCCTTCACTGACGCGAGAACAAGTTTCTTTAAAATGTTTGCAATTACTATTGTTGCAAGCATAATAAGAACCGCAATAATTACGTTTGGTACGTATAAAAGCGTCTCGCGAAGGAAATTAGAAAGTGAATAAAATCCAAGAATATCAGTTGCCGCAAGGAGGAAAACCACCACGAGGAACCAATAAACAATCTTTCCAAAAAACTTTCCGCTGTTAATCTTTAAACCTGCACGCTCAAAATACTCATCGAGACCCAAACTTTTTAGCGCCTTATCAAGTTTTACAAGATTTACTACACGCTCAATGAGTGCACCAAGTCCGCCCGCAACAATAAGACCAATCAAAAGGACGATAAGCGCCCCCAAAACGTTTGCAAGCACGGAAATTGTACCGCCCCAAAGGTTCTGCAAAGAATTCACCACAACCGCTGTCCAATCTTGAACTACCATAAAATTAAAATGTGTTGAATGCGTATATCTTTCTTTCGACCTTTCTTGGTATCATTATATCACCTTTGAGTTATAAAGTTCAAAGCTATATTTCACTTTTTTATGACTATTAATGCGCTCTTCCATCTTCACGCCTCGGATGACCCAAAAGATTTTATTTCTTATTCATTCGAAACGGCACTTCAAGAAGCACAAAAACAAGGAATCAACGCAATTGCGCTCACATGCCACGATTTATTCACTCCGAAAGACAAGTATGACAAACTCGCGGAATCATATGGGATACTTTTTATATCTGGAATAGAAAAAGTTATAGAAAAGCGCGACGTGGTTGTTTTGAATTGTGATAAATCAATTGAAAACGTCTATACATTTGAAGCGTTACGCGCATACAAACAAACACACCCAAATTGTTTTATCATTGCACCACACCCCTATTTCCCTGGAGGATATTCCCTACAAGAAAAGTTGGCACATAATAGAAGTTGTTTCGATGCAATTGAACTCTCTTGGTTTTACACAAAATACATTGATTTCAATAAGAAAGCACAATTATTTGCAGAACAAAATAGTCTCCCACTTATTGCAACATCAGATGCACACCGCATCAAACAACTGTGTTCAGGATATATCGCGATAGAAGCATTCGAATTTTCTGAGCTTGCATTATTCGATGCAATCAGAAAACAAAAATATAAAAATATTCATGCATCAAAACCACTTTTGAAATTGTTTATATATTGGATTACCTTCTCGCTTTCTCAAGTTGGAAAGAATAAAAAATCAAGAAGGAACACCTCCTAAATTCCCCGCTTCCGCGAAATTTCTTTATTTCCCCGAAATACCTCTTACAAGTTCCAAGTCTCGAGCCTTCAGCTGCGAAAGAATCTTCATGTCAGGATCTATCGCAACTGTTTTCCCGAAATATTGCCCAGCAGTAAAATGTGGCACTAAAACATAATCAGCACCAGCACGATATAGGTGAAGCATCTCATGTTCTGTTTCTGCGCGCACTACCACTTTTGGCGAAGAAGGAAGTTTGTGATTTTTTAATAAATGAATAAGATGCATATTATCTTCAAAATCGGGGCTTGTTGAAATAACCAGTTTTGCTTCCTCAACTTTTGCCGCATCAAAAATTTCTGAGTCAGTAATATCGCCAAAGAGCACGTGGTATCCAGTACGCTTTAATTTTTTTAGCACCTCTGGATCAAACTCAACTACTAATAATTTATCTTTAGGCAACCCGGTTGCAATACTTTCCCCCATTCTATGATAGCCAACGAGCACAATCGGTTTCCCTTCTTCTCCCACATCCATAGAGCCCTCAATACTTTTTTTGCGCTCAAAAAACTTCAATCCCGGTTTTATCATCTTAAATAAACGATCGCCATACTGAATCAAATATGTTGAAAGCATTATCGTAATAACTCCAGTGACAGTAACTGTTGTCACCGCATCATTCCCAATATGTCCCAACTTAAATCCAATGGCAACTAAGACCATACTAAACTCTGATACTTGTGCAATTGAAACACCTGTCATAAAACTTGTTCGCTTTCTGTATCCCATAAAACCCATAATAATCATCACAATGAGAGGATTCCCAATAAGAACGAACAATGAAAGTATTAGAACAGGAATAACTACCGCACTAAAATTTGCAAACGATATTGAAGCACCAAGAACCACGAAAAATACAATAAGAAAAAAGTCACGAAGTGGTTTCACACGCGAAGCAATTTCATGATGTTCTGAAGAATTTGCAAGCGCCAATCCCGCAAGAAATCCAGCAATCTCAACAGAAAATCCAATCTTTGAAACAAATGCCGCAACGAGAAACACCCACGCCATACTCACCAAAAAAAGTAATTCGTTTGATCTCGCAACTTTATCAAAAATAATTGGAAATACTCGCCGCCCCAAAATAAGCATACCGACAAACAATGCAATTGCTTCGACGAGTACAAGAATTAAATTCCAAAATGAAAACTCTGCCCCCCTCCCAATGCCAGAGAGGATCACGAGCAGTAAAATAGCAATGACATCCTGAACCAATAAAATCCCCAATGCTAGTTTCCCATATAAACTATTCATCTCTTTTCTATCAGAAAGAAGTTTTACTACTACGATAGTGCTTGAAAATGTAAGTGCAATAGCAATATACGCAGAAGCAAGTGAAGAAAAGCCAAGCCAAGAAGTCAATATATATCCAACACCAAATGTAAACGCAATTTGTCCCAAACCAAGAATAAGAGATTGCACCCCCACTAATCGAAGAGAGGTATAGTTAATCTCGAGTCCAACCATAAAAAGCAACAACATCACTCCAAGCTCAGAAAATGCAGTAAATGTTTCGTTTGAACCAACCGCAAACATCCCTACTGCCGCGATACAAATTCCTGTCGCAAGATATGCAAGTATAGTGGGTTGCTTAAACATTCTCGCGATCACCCCAAACGCTGCTGCGATGAGTATTACAATTGCAAGATCAAAGACAACGGAAGTCATAATAATAGTATATAGGAACTGGTAACTGGGGACTAGTATAAAAAATAACTTGCATAGCAAGTTATTTTTTCCTATACCCTAAACTCAAATCACTAACCCCTATTCTGTGGTTTTTCCATTGAAGTGATCCTGTGTATCATTCATCGCGTCTGTTTTTGTCACATGAATCGTCCCATCTTTATGTTCTGGAGGAGAATAAATGGTATAAATCTTCATTGCCCGATCTACAGAGGTATTTTTTACATTATGTTTTGTCCCCGCGGGAACCACGATCGCAAAATCATCATGCACCTCAGTTGAAATATCATCCAAGATAGCAACACCATCTCCCTCTTCAATACGAAGAAATTGATCAAGCCCATGCACTTCTTCGCCAATATCCTCGCCCGGATTTAAATGCATCGCAACCAACTGACTATACCTTCCCGTATAAAGAACTTTGCGGAAATTAGTATTTTCTAATGTCTCTTGTTCAATATTTTTAATATATCCTTTCATCATAATTTTATTTGTTTTATCTCGACCTCTTCAGTATACCTTGTTTTACTTCGTTGTGCCTAAAACAATCAATTGTATGATCGTTTATCATCCCTACTGCCTGCATATGTGCATAGCAAATAGTAGGACCAAAAAAATGAAATCCCCGTTTTTTCATATCAAATGCTATTATTTCTGCCTGTTTGCTTATTGCAGGAATATCTTTAATAGTGTTTCGTCTTTCATCTATTGGCTTATTTCCTACAAAATTCCACATATAATTACAGAATGAGCCAAACTCTTTTTGAACTTTTAAAAATTGTTTTGCATTTTCCACCGCAGCCACAATTTTCATTCTATTTCGTATAATTCCTTCATTCTGTAGAAGACATAAAACATCATCCTCATTAAATTTGGCTATGCGCACAACATCAAAATTCGCAAATGCTTTTTTATATGCTTTTCGTTTCTTTAATACTGTTATCCACGACAATCCGGCCTGTGCGCTTTCGAGCACAATAAATTCAAACATTTTTTTGTCGTCCCATACTGGAACACCCCACTCTTCATCATGATATCGTGTATATAACTCATTGTTCTCAGGAACCCATGCACATCGAATTTTTTCCCTCATAAGAATCAGTTTACCAAATATCGTATTTCGTATATATTAGATAAGTAATTTTAATTGTGATATGAATTTATTCAGTTAAAACGGAGAGTAGTATACCGGTAGTACGCACGCTTCGGGTGCGTGTAGATCGGGTTCGATTCCCGGCTCTCCGACAAGATTCTCTAACGGGACGAAAGTGCGCCCGCAATGCACTTAAATTAAAATCTGATAGTAACCTCAAGGGCCTGTAGTAAAGTGGTATTACACAGCATTCGCATTGCTGAAGCGCGAGTTCGATTCTCGCCAGGTCCACCAAATAATTTTTTAATGGTGAATTCCATTAAAAACCACCGCACATTTAAACGCCGGTGGTCATTTTTTTCTGTCCTTATTAGACTTATTAGAATAGTATTTCCAAATTATACTATCGTCTTCTTTTTTTTCGCTTTTTGTCTCGTCCGATATATATTCTTTATTTAGTACCGTCATTCTTTTTTTGCCCCCTTGCTTCATACGAACCAACTGTGTAGTAATTTTTGTTAACGTTCTTTTCCGTATGGCAACTAAAATAGAATCATTATTTTTTATCGGATTAATACTATTCAATTTAGGTGTAGGTTTTTTGAAATGGTAACTTAAAAATCCAATAGACATTAAGAGGAAAAATATTACAATAAAGACAAAAAGTGAGTAAAGTATGATTTTTGTTAATTCCATACATACCTCCTTTTATGAATGTTTTTTATTTACTAAAAACAAAATACCATAAAAAGTGGGGTAAAACAAGAAAATTACACCTTATATTTCTTTTTCATATCTTCCTCTATCCCCGACTCAAATTCTTCTTTTACTTCTTGTGCTTTTCGAGAAAGTTCACTCAATACAACATCATCGTGAATCTGTAATTCCTTTGCACGTTTTTCAAGATATTCTTTTGTATTCCGTATCGGATCATCAAGTACCTCTTCTAAAAGAATGGAAAGGATACACCCCACTCGCCTACTTGGTTTTATATTAAGTAACTCCATCAATTCATTCCCATTCAATTTCAGCATTTTTGGATGCACGGGATCATGACGAACCTTCTCAATCATAAACTGAAGGTGTCTCAGTTTATACGGAAACGCCTTTGGAACTCCGGAGCCAATTCTATCTGCCTCACGAATCTTTAATAAATCATCAACCATTTCAATTCCCACACGACTAATAAATCTTCGTACTCCCGCCTCGCTCACCTCACCTACGTTGTAATAAAACAGGTGATAACGAACAAGATGAATTACCTTTTCGGTAACATCTTTTGAGAACCGCAATCGATCCATAATTTTCGCCGCCATCTTTCCTCCAACAACTTCGTGTCCATGAAATGTTGAATCAATTCCTTCTCCTCGTTTTGTTTTTGGTTTTCCTACATCGTGAAGAAGTGCGCCCAAACGCACTTCAAACGAATACTCTTTCTCTACCGCATAATTAAGTGCACGAACATTATGATCAAACACTGTATATATGTGATGTTTATTTTGGCCGCATCCAATTCCTTCTCGCAATTCTGGAACTACATACTTCAACAATCCTGTGTCTTCCATTGCGACAATACCCTCCGCCGCACGATTGGTCATTATAAGTTTAGTAAATTCATCACGAATTCGTTCTTTTGCAATCACGTCTAGAAGTCCGGCGTGTAAACGAATCGCTTCTCTTGTTTTTTCCTCAATAGAAAATCCAAGTTGAGCAGAAAATCGGACTGCTCTCATTAATCGAAGTGCATCTTCAGTAAAACGCTTATCGGGATTTCCCACCGTTTTAATTATTTTTGCCGAAATATCGTTTAATCCATTATATGGATCCACAAGAGAACCTATAACCAACGATTTACAGCCCGCGATCTTTTCCTTTCCAGTTAACGAAAATGCTATGGCATTTATAGTGAAATCTCTTCGACTCAAATCTTCTTCAATCGTTTTTGCAAATCGTACTTCATCAGGATGTCGCACATCAGAATATTTTCCCTCAATGCGATATGTGGTTACCTCAACAATCTTAAGTGTTGGATCATCTGATTCTGTTTTTATTCCTACCGTACCAAATTCATTTTCATATACTGTCGCAGGATCCTCTTTTGTTCGTCCTCCAAAATCAAAAAATAATTTTTCTACCTGATCTGGTATTGCGTTTGTTGCTATATCCCAATCTTTTGGAACTACTCCCAAAATCATATCTCGCAAACATCCACCAACAAGAAATGCCTCAAAGCCACCAGCCTCGAGTTTTCGCGCTATCGCCTCCACCTCATTCGGAATCTTTTTCATCCCGTTATAAAGCTGAAAATTTTATTTTTTCGACAATATTAATATTTATCTCTACTTGCATATTACGAGTGATTTATATATGAATGTTCCATTTTCTAATGGGATTCATTCTCTTATGATTATAATAGAAATATTGAACATTGACAAACATACAGAAAATATCTATTCTCAAAATAGAATTTTAAAAAGGAGTAATAATGGAACAATATCAATTACTTAAGAGAAGTTTTTTTTCTTCTTTACAAAAAGCACTTTCCTACTCCGCGCCAACTATGATATTTGTTCGTCTTATGGGCTCGAGAGGAGGAAACACTATTTTGCGCGAAGAACTCAAAAATAAAAAACTTGAAATAAAACAAGAAGAGAAAAAACTTTTATTTCTTATTGATGGAAAACAATGTTTTGCATACGAATATATATATGACGACTCCTACAAAAGTTGGGGCGTCGCGTATGAACGCATAGTAGATGGCAGAAAGTTCATTTCACAAACTGGATTTCCTAATCTTTACGATAAATATTCTGGCCCGAACGATCCACGATTGCCAGAACCTGATGAGACGATCTTACGCTCTTGTAACGGAAAATATCTTGTTGAAATAACGATACTAGGAAAAATCCCTATTGAACGATCTAAATATAAGACAAAAGGAACCGCCTACTTACACGAATGGATTGTTAAACAAAAATAAAGGAGGTCCAAATGGACAACACAACAGGTTTATTCAAAAACATAAAAGAATCTCAGATTCATAAAATAAAAAATGAATTTGATACTAGTAAAAAATGTATGGAAGATGCAATCAACGAACTCTCTAATCTTTCTGAAGAAATAAAAAAACTTCAACACCAAAATACCGAAAAAGAATTTCTTGGTGGAGCCGAAAAAATTCAGAAAAAAATTGATGAAGCTATCAAATATATTTCTAGAGAAGGACTTTCTCCGCATTAACTTGAGCCCAAATTGGGCTCTTTTTTATAAACAATTTACTTTTTTATAATTCCCTATACAATGCAATAAAGGCCTCACAAAGGTAGACAGGCCCTTGTAGTGAAATGGATATCACGACTGCCTTCGAAGCAGTTATTGAGGGTTCGAATCCCCCCGAGGGCACAAATATAAAATACCCACTTCGTGTGGGTGTTTTATATTTCTATCTTAGTGGGATTCGAAGGGTATTCGAGCGCGCGAATGCGAAGAGAGCGAGAAACCCAGGATTTCGACGGAGGAGCGAAAGCGACGGGTGAGAAAAATCCCCCCGAGGGCACAAATATAAAATACCCACTTCGTGTGGGTGTTTTATATTTCTATCTTAGTGGGATTCGAAGGGTATTCGAGCGCGCGAATG
>JGI24729J20445_1000623_pt1 | contig 16949 bp, 15 predicted proteins | sample EPASupsiteSAE323_FD_20445 | JGI IMG/M metagenome (IMG submission 20445) | reverse complement strand
AAGGAGGCACGGAGGCTCGCGGGGATCGTGATGCGGGACCAGCTGGAGTGAGGCGTATCCGATCACGTTCTCTTCATGGGTTTTTTCATGGATTTTTTAAGCAGTTCGCTCGTGTGATATTTTTCTGATCCTGTGATCCCTCCAAAGGTCATTTGTTCTTGCTTTCGCAGTAAAATTCCCATGTGCGGGAAAAAATTTTTGCAGGTTTGTTGGGATTGTGATATTTTTTTGGAATAGTTTTGCAAAAAGCATATTTCTGGATCGTTTCCTCCCTTGGTCACTCTATTTTATTGAGAAATTTTCACACACTTTCACACCGTGAATCAGCAGGTTTATGGTGCGGTGGGGTGAATAGAGGGTTGTTGAATAAATGTGTGGGGATAATTTGACGTAATAGATTTGTGAAAGAAATAATTTTTACTTATCAGCTGGACCGATACGATGATTGAAGCGATACGGGAAATTGGGGAATACGCAAATAAAAATTCTGGCGATAACAACCTATTAGAAAATTTTTCGAAAAAAATACCTCTTGAAAAGAAGAATAAGAAAGGGCATCTGGTCAAGCAACACGTTGTCATTTTTAATTTCAATCTCAAAAATCAAATCATTGAATGTAATTTTGAGGAAGTCGGAAACGACTCCGGAAAAAAATATCTTTGGCTGGGAAACAATCCTGGAAATAAACCCCAAATCTTTTTTACTTCAGATGTATTCTCGTTTATTTTTGGAGATTCTCTCTCTAACATTAAGGAAAGAGTTTCTCCCTCATTGAAATCTGAACTTCAAAATGTAATGTCCATTTTTTTTGAGTCGGATGACGGATTTTCTAGAGTAAAATTTGAAAAATATGTTTGTCTTGATGAGGACACGCGTTCACATTTTGTTGAAAACTTAGAGAAGATTAAGACGGATCTGGAAAAGGAAAACTTAAAAGATCGCACAAAAAAATTTTCAAAAAAATATCTCGATGAGCTAAACAAAATAGTCTTGAAATCGTTGAACCCCGGATTAGTGGCCGATGAGGTTGCAGTTTTCACGGTAGCAATTAATGGTAACCTTCTTGTTCAGCGAGAAGAATATCGGAGAATGCTTTACAATGAAAAAATTGGATGTCTCTTCGATCCAAAAAATAAAACATATAAAAATAATTTTGTTCGGCAGGGCAATTGTTCCTTATGCGATAAGAAAAATGAGGCAACAACAAGTACTGCAACAAATTTGAGTTTTAAATTCTATATGACTGATAAATTAGGTTTTTCTTCCGATTTAGATGGAAAATTTACAAAGAATTTTAATATCTGTGAAATGTGCTATTCAGATTTGTTATCAGGTGAGAGATTCATCGATAATAATTTGAAAACATATTTAGGCGGAATCGGTTGTTATGTAATTCCAACACTTCTGTTCAAGAACCCCGACCTTAATTATTTCAGGTTCTCTCAATATGTAATTCATAAAAACAATGCTTTATCAAACCTCGTTACGCTTCCCGAATTTGAGAAGGAATTAAAAAAATTCAGGGAATTTGAAGAAAATGAGAAAAATAATTTTGTAATAAATTATCTTTTTTACCGGAAAGGGAAGAGCGATTTTAAAATTCTGAAACTGATAAAGGATGTACCTCCGAGCAGGCTTGATACGATATCAGCTGTTGAAGGGAAAATCTCAAACATAATTAAAGAGCGATATCATGACCAATTGGATTTTCATATTAATTTAAGAACGATCAGTAAAATTATTCCTTTAGGCTTACCTGATAAAAAGAATAAGAAAGTCCCCTCATATTCGAGTTATTTAGAAATTTTAGACTCAATTTTCTCAAATAACAAAATAGATTATTCAGTACTTATCGAAAAGTTTTCTGAAACCATTAAAATTGTTTATTTTAAACGGGCAGGGTATACAGTCACTCCAAAAGTAGATCTAACCGTTGAAAGGTTCCAACGGTATCTGATCTTGAAGATCCTACAAATGAATTTTGCTTTAAAATTTTTCAAACAACTGGACTTGCTGAAAGGGATGCATATGGAAAAATCTTCAAAAATCGAATCACTCCCGGAGGATATAATTCAATTCTGGGATGCAATCGGCACGTATAATGATCATCAAAAGGCGTTATTCTTACTTGGTTACCTGATTGGCGGAATCGGAAACAAGCAGTGGAAAGCAGGACATAAGAATAAACCCATCCTTAATAAAATCAACTTCGAAGGGATGAATGTCCAGGCAGTTCTGCGTCTGACAAATGAAGTATTTGAAAAGATGATTCAGTATAAAATTTTGAACCGACATGAATCGCTATTCTACCAATTCAAAAAAATGATTGATACTTACAGCCAGGATTGGAGTCTTACTAATCAAGAAAATGTTTTCTATATATTATCCGGCTATAGTTTCGCAACGTACCAAGCAATCTCGAAAGGAGAGATCAAAGAACCAATTGGAGATGAGACTGAAGAGGAAGGAGGAGATGACAATGACTGAAAAAATAACGACAATCGCAAACAACCATGAATTATTATTCGTTTATGATGCGAAAATGTGCAACCCGAATGGCGATCCGGATAATGAAAACAAACCCCGTATGGATTCAGATCGGGAACTCAATCTGGTTTCCGATCTGCGGTTAAAAAGGTACGTCCGTGATTACTTTGAGCAATACTTAGGGAAACCAATTTTTGTTTGCAATGTTGATGGCAGATCCGTTACATCAACCGAACGATTGGAATACCTTGCAAAAGAAAAAGGGAAAAAAATCGCAGATCTTGTCAAAGATGAACACTTCCTCCTAGAAAATTTATTAGATGTTCGATTTTTTGGGGCGACAATGACAATAAAAGGTATCACTGCAAGCGATGATAAAACCGGACCAAAAACGAGTAAACCCGGATCAAAAAAATTTACCGGTCCTGTTCAATTTAATTGGGGATATTCTTTGAATAAAGTGAATATCATGGAATCCAGTGGTATTACATCTCACTTTAGCTCTGAATCCGGAAAAGTACAAGGTGCAATGGGTAAAGATTACCGGGTCGATTATTCACTTATAGCATTCCATGGCATAGTCAGCGCAAAGAGAGCTGAACATACAGATCTGACAGATGCAGATATCACTTTGTTTGATCAGGCAATCGTTAATAGCATCCCCCTCATGGCAACTCGGACAAAAATTGGACAATATCCCCGGTTGTATCTACGAATTGAATATAACTCTCCGGAGTTTTTACTCGGTGACTTAAGGAAATACATTTCGATTGACAGCGATCCAAAAACCCCAATTCGTTTTGTTTCTGATTACAAACTAGACGTATCCAAACTTAAGGATCTCTTGTTGAAGAATAAGGACAAGATAAAATCGATACAATGGTGGGTAAGCCCCGAATTCCAAATAAAAGGTGGGGAGATCACCCAGCAGTTTGCAGAATTGAAAGAAAAATTACAACAAATAACAATCAAACCAATCGAAAAGAGATCTCCTGCTTGAGGAAGAATCGTGAAAGAGATTCTTATTTTTGATCTCAAAGGTCGCCTGGCACATTTCCGGAAGTATTTTACAAATTCTTCTTCGTTGAGTTACACGTTCCCCCCACGTACTGTAATTATCGGATTAGTTGCTGGATTACTCGGTGAAGAGCGGGACACCTATTACGAAAAATTAAATGATTCTCATTGTAAAATTGCCCTCTCTCTAAAAACACCTGTAAGAAAAATTATGCAGACAATGAATTACATCAACACGAGTAATTATTCAGTTGATGCTTTACTGTCAGATAATCCCCATTTCGAACATGTACAAATCCCCTTAGAAGTTATCTGTCCGGTTGATGATCAGGAGATATGTTACCGGATATATTTGTCGTGCGAAACTATTCATCACGAATTAAAGAATCGATTAACACAGAATTTGTTTGTATATCCCCCTTATTTAGGGATCACAGAATTCTTAGGAGAAATTGAATATATTTCCGAAGGGAAGGTTTCTGAAATTTCTCATAAGAGCCCGGTGAATTTGAGTACAGTTTGTCGAAAAAGTGCAATAATTGATCGAGGACTAAAATTTGAAGACACGACCGCACAATATCTTCTCGAAAAAATGCCTGCCGATTTCTCTGGAAAACGTGAAGTAACCCGTTATGAAGAATATGTCTTCGAAAGAAGTGGGAAGGCTATTGTTGCATCGTTAAAGGAACCGGCATACCAAATATCGTACAAAGACCAATCAGACAATATCATCTTCATGTGATATGATGAAATTTTTTTCACACCGGCAGCCAGACATTCTTTTGAAAGACCATTTAAGAACGGTCGGTGAGACCGGGCGAAAGATTCTGCTCGATAAGCGCATAAACAATTTGGATAAACAATTTTTATCAGATGTTGCGTATCTAATTGGAATATCCCATGATTTCGGGAAATTTACTCACTATTTTCAGGATTATCTTGACAAAAAACGAAACGGAGATGGTTTAACACACCACGGTTTGATTTCTGCATTATTTACCTATGAAGTACTATCAGAATTTGTTAAAATAAAAAAATATGAAAATAATCCCCTTTTTAAAAACATTCCACTTCTTGGATACTTTATCGTGAAACACCATCATGGAAATTTAGATGATATTAAAAATGATGCAGATTCCGATCAATTGTTCAAAGAATTTTCAAACATCCGAGAGCAAATATCGGATATCCGAAAAAATGAATATGAAATTGAACAAATTTATTCCATCCTTTTTGTGGGATCCGACATTGAAGCAGATAAAATCTTTAATTTTTTTTATCGATATGAAAAAGATTATACATCTTTGGATGAGTTGGATAAAATTATCAAATCTATACGAAAAGATGCCTATTATTTCAATGAAGAAAGATCTGATCAAGCAGAAATACTCCATTTTTTAATAACCCAGATACTTTACTCTGTTTTGATCGATTCCGACAAGAAACATGCGGGGTGTGTTGAAGCCATACAGAGACACTCCCTCCCCCAAGATATTGTCGAACAATATAAGGAGAGACCCGAATTTCAGGAAGCAAATGTAAGTAATATCAACAAAATCCGGAATGATATTTTCGATTCGGTTATTAAAAATATTCAAAAACACCGTGATCAGAGAATATTTTCTATAACTGCCCCCACTGGCACCGGAAAAACCCTTACTTCACTTGCTGCCGCATTGAAGATAAAAAACAAATTTTTTCCCCAACCGAGAATTATCTACGCGTTACCTTTCACCAGCATTATTGATCAAAATTTCAGTGTATTCGATGACGTATTGCAAAAAACAATTCCCGATTTTAAAAAAAATGAATCATCATATCTATTGAAACATCATCATTTGGCAGAATTTGCGTATAAATATGGTGGAGAAAACAAACCGATCGAAGACAGCCTCGCGCTAATAGAATCCTGGGATTCTGAGATTGTTGTTACAACGTTCATTCAGCTCTTCTATTCAACTATTGGATACCAGAACAAATTTTTAAAAAAATTCCACAATATTGCCGGTTCAGTTATCATTCTTGATGAAATTCAGAATATTCCGATTAAATACTGGAGATTGGTCGGGAGAGTGTTATCCGCTCTCACAAAATATTTTGATTGCACGGTAATTCTCCTGACTGCAACTCAACCACTGATTTTTGAGAAAAATGAATGCATGGAACTTGTAGAAAATCATAATCAATATTTTTCAAATCCCGAACTGAACCGTGTTATACTGCAATACGATGAAAATGAAAAAACGATTGAAGATATAATTTCGGAATTGAAGATGTCTTCTGAAAAATCTTACATGTTTGTCCTCAATACAATTAGATCCTCAATAGAATTCTTTGATCAATTATCGAAAAAACTGGAATCTGAAGGAAAATCCCAAATCCATATTGAGTACCTTTCAACAAATATTATCCCAAAAGAGCGTCGCGAGAGGATATTGAGAATTAAAAGTGAATTGGACCATGACAAAAAAATGGTAATTGTAACTACACAGCTGATCGAGGCGGGTGTAGATATCGATGTTGATGTTGTTTTCCGGGATATGGCACCTTTGGACTCAATTATTCAGGTCGCCGGTAGATGTAACAGGAAAAAACGGATGGATCATGGAGAAGTCAAAATTCTGAATCTAGTTGATCAGAAAAAACAAAAATATTCAAGAATTTATGACAAGGTTTTGTGGAATATCGTTCATGGCATTCTTATAAGTCATCCAACAGTTGAGGAAACCCAGTTCTTAGATCTCATCAATTTATATTTTGACAAAACTCAGGAAAAAATGAATACGAATGAAACGGTATTAAAAGCAATTTATGAGCTAAATTATCAAAAAAAGGAATTTAAGGATGGAGTAAACGAACCAATATCGAATTTTAAATTAATAGAAGATGATCTTCCAAAATGTGACGTTTTTATTGAATTTGATGAGAAAGCCTCTGAAATCTGGAGAACATATCTTGATATCCAAGAGATTCGGGATTCGTTCGAACGAAAAAACAAATTCTTGGAAATTAAAAAGGAATTTTATGAATATGTAATTTCTATTCCTACGGAAGATGCAGAATCCATCGTGGACACTCAACATGGAATTAATAGAATCCCACGATCGGATGTCAGAGATTATTACGATTTCAACGTTGGATTCAAACGAGGTAATCCTGTAACTTCGATCTTTGGATAGGAATAACGATGATCCTCCACACCTTCACCCTGACCCTCGGCTCCACCCGGCCCATCCACGGCACGGCTCACCAGCTTCGCGGATTCTTCGCGACCAAGTTCAACGAATACGCGGAGCTTCACCAGCACAACGTGGACAAGTTCATCTACCGCTACCCGGTTGTGCAATACAAAATGATCGGAAACGTCCCGACTGTCATCGGCATCAATGAAGGTGCGAATGTCCTCAAACAAATCTTCGATGAATACCAGGAAATCCGGCTGGGAACTGACATCTACCAGATTGTCGAGCGAGGCATCTCTTTAAAAGACGAAGAGTTCGGGATCTCGGAGAAGATCCGCTCGTACGAGTTTGTGACCCCGTGGCTCGCGCTGAACCAGGAGAATTACCGGAAATATTATGCACTCAAAGGAGCGCCCGAGCGGGACGAGTTCGTACGGAAGATCCTGATTGGCAATCTCATCGCGATGGCAAAATCACTGGGTTATGAAGTTCCAGGCCAGATCAAATGCGATACACAGGTTCATTTCCGGAAAGACCGGCTCAAGGATATCAGTGTCATGACCTTTACCGGGAAATTCCATACCAATTTTCTGATCCCGGATCTGCTTGGCATAGGAAAATCGGTATCGCGCGGGTTTGGGGCGGTACGACAACTGAAAACAGACAATGAATGAGGCGGTACATGCAGCTTGTCATCAACACCCGGGGTTCATACCTGAAGAAATCCAACAACTGCTTTCTTGTAAAAACTGATGAGAAGACCTTCGAAGTCTCCGCTGATAAAATCGACAGCATTCTCATCACAACTTCAGCAACAATCACTACTGACGCGATCCAGTTTGCCATTGAGAACAATATCGATATTATTTTCCTTGATTATCACGGCAACCCGTTCGGGCGGGTCTGGCATTCCAAGCTTGGTAGCACTACGCTGATCCGCCGCCGTCAGCTCGAAGCCGCAAACGAAGATACCGGATTTTACCTTGCGCGGGGATGGATTTCACAAAAGATCGAAGATCAGATCGATCTTCTCAAGGACCTGAAGAAGAACCGGCCCGAGCAGAAAGAGACGCTGGAACAGTATATTACGAGGATGAAAGTCCTGCTCGAATCCCTGAAAAATATGAAGGGGACGCTCGATCACAAGCGCGGGTCGATCATGGGAATTGAGGGAATGGCTTCGCAGGCATATTTCGATGCGATCAACAGTACCATGCCCGAAACGTGGAAGTTCAAAGGGAGAAGCCGGGATCCGGCGCGGGACGGGTTCAACTGCCTGCTGAATTACGGTTACGGGGTCCTCTACTCGCAGGTCGAGCGTTCGTGCATCATTGCGGGGCTTGATCCTTATGTCGGGTTCCTGCACACGGACAATTACAACAAGCGTTCATTCGTGTTCGATCTCATCGAATTGTTCCGGGCCCACATTGATAAAACGGTAATCAACCTCTTTATGAAGCGACAGGTATCAGAGAAATATTTTGATCCTGTTCCGGGCGGCCTCTACATGAATAAGGAGGGAAAGGCCTTCCTTATTGGCGCCATCAACGAGATGTTCGATAAGGAAATCGATTACCGGGGACGGAACGTGAAGATCCGGAATACGATCCAGATGGAGTGCCATACCATCGCGAACAAACTGATCAAATAGGTGAAAACGATGACAATGGTGTGGGTGGTGTACGATATTGGAAAAACGACAACACGGAACCATGTGGTCCGCATATGCCTGAACAAGGGATTGTACCGGGTACAGAAGAGCGTATTCCTTGGGAACCTGAACTCCAATGAACGCGATTCCCTTGCACTGGAATGCGAGCACGAGATTGATCCCAACGTAGATTCCGTGTACGTGTTTCCAATGGATGACACTTCGTTCAAGAAAGTGAAACTGCTCGGCCAGGCATTTGATAAGAAACTCGTGAGCGACGAACTCTTAACAAAATTCTTCTGACTATGCCAACAGAAAGCGAAACTATCATTACGATTTCCGATGTGCTCGAATATTTGTTCTGTCCCCGGTTCATCTACTACATGCACTGTCTTGATATCCCTCAACATCAGGAGAAGCGGTTCAAAGTGATGAAGGGGCGCGAAGTGCATGAAGAGAAACTGATCACGAACCCGGATTACCTCCGGAAGAAACTCGGCGTGGTAAAGAAGGAGATGAATGTCTTTGTCGCATCAAAGCAGCATCACATCAAGGGGATTATTGATGAAGTTCTCTTTCTCGATGATGGCACAGCGGCACCATTTGAATATAAGTTTGCGGAGTTCAAGGATACGATTTTCCAGACGTACAAGTTCCAGCTGGTTCTTCATGCGATTATGATCCGGGAAAATTATCATGTGGATGTGAAACGCGGGTTCATCTGTTTTACCCGGAGCAATCACCATATTGAGACCCTTGAGTTTTCGAAGAGTGATTTTGACCGGGGCATTGAGATTGTTCAGGAAATTCTTGAGATCATCGACAAAGGATTTTATCCCAACAAAGGCAAATACAAAAACAAGTGCATTGACTGTTGTTATGCAACGATCTGCACCTGATTCTTATCTTTAAATAGGAATCAATAATTCTGCATGAAGAAATTCATGGGGAATTTTCCGACATTTTAATCGCGATTCAGCGAAAAAAAGCCAAAATTTTGCGGCCTTCGAGCGATTCATCCAAGAGAACAAGGATTGAAACCCAGCGTGATCATTCCGTGCAACCCGCAATTGGGGCACTTCGAGCGATTCATCCAAGAGAACAAGGATTGAAACAAATGTGGTTTTGGATGTTGGGGGTATTATTATCGTCTTCGAGCGATTCATCCAAGAGAACAAGGATTGAAACAATCAAACTCACCATCATCATTAACAGGTATTTCAATCTTCGAGCGATTCATCCAAGAGAACAAGGATTGAAACATTTTATTGGCTCACCTCAAACTGGATATAGTCCTCCTTCGAGCGATTCATCCAAGAGAACAAGGATTGAAACAAGCGGAGATATTCGACCGGGTTTCGATAATCAGCAGTCTTCGAGCGATTCATCCAAGAGAACAAGGATTGAAACATATACAGAATCTTCATTATAGACATCACTGCCAATCCTTCGAGCGATTCATCCAAGAGAACAAGGATTGAAACTCCTCACAATCGATTGGGACGACGAGGAGATCACACTTCGAGCGATTCATCCAAGAGAACAAGGATTGAAACTCTTCAATATCTATCATTTCTGATCACGCTCCTGTTCTTCGAGCGATTCATCCAAGAGAACAAGGATTGAAACAACGGTATTTCAGGATCAGGATAAGCCATAATATCGACTTCGAGCGATTCATCCAAGAGAACAAGGATTGAAACAGGCGACTGAAATGATCAACAATCTAGAATTTTCACTTCGAGCGATTCATCCAAGAGAACAAGGATTGAAACCACTACAAGCGACATTCCCTCAAATTCCTTCTGTCTTCGAGCGATTCATCCAAGAGAACAAGGATTGAAACGTTATCATAGAATTACTGTTCCTAAGACTTTAGATACTTCGAGCGATTCATCCAAGAGAACAAGGATTGAAACTCCCTGCGCGGACATTTCTCGAATGCACAATATCCTTCGAGCGATTCATCCAAGAGAACAAGGATTGAAACAGTGTGTTACAGGAGATGCAAGAGATGACAACAAAACTTCGAGCGATTCATCCAAGAGAACAAGGATTGAAACAAGAGAGTGATTGGTAAGAGGGAGGTTCTCCGGCGCGCTTCGAGCGATTCATCCAAGAGAACAAGGATTGAAACAAGGATTTTACGATGAGGATGACAATCCAATTTCGGCTTCGAGCGATTCATCCAAGAGAACAAGGATTGAAACTGAGTGGCGCCTCAAACAACTGGGGCGGGGAAGACCTTCGAGCGATTCATCCAAGAGAACAAGGATTGAAACTACTTGTACCGATTGCTGCATTACTTGCTGTGGGGTACACTTCGAGCGATTCATCCAAGAGAACAAGGATTGAAACCCGGGCCGGGAGCCATTCCAGCGGGACCGTAAAAAGCTTCGAGCGATTCATCCAAGAGAACAAGGATTGAAACATTATTCAATTGTAGAATACCCGCCATCATCCGGACTTCGAGCGATTCATCCAAGAGAACAAGGATTGAAACCAGACATGAGTTATGCCCGGGAAGGTGTACCCAGACTTCGAGCGATTCATCCAAGAGAACAAGGATTGAAACATGGGGGGACCTGGAGACTGCATGGCGGGGAAGACTTCGAGCGATTCATCCAAGAGAACAAGGATTGAAACTATATGGCATACGGTAAATCCTCCCCGCTCTCTCCTTCGAGCGATTCATCCAAGAGAACAAGGATTGAAACTCCTGGATTGTAGGAATTAATATATTTCTCATTCTGCTTCGAGCGATTCATCCAAGAGAACAAGGATTGAAACAAATTGATTCCATTGGAAATGCATGACGTTTGTCAGACTTCGAGCGATTCATCCAAGAGAACAAGGATTGAAACACCTGTCCATAAATATGATTCTTGTCGATTGGTTCTTCGAGCGATTCATCCAAGAGAACAAGGATTGAAACGAAAAGAGTTGCATGGAAAAGGGAATAAAAATGAAACTTCGAGCGATTCATCCAAGAGAACAAGGATTGAAACTCTGCGTTTCGGGAGTGATGAGGGGGCACGGGAAGACTCTTCGAGCGATTCATCCAAGAGAACAAGGATTGAAACTTCAGTCGAAGTATTTCCATCACCAAAATCCCAGCTTCGAGCGATTCATCCAAGAGAACAAGGATTGAAACTGATGTTGAATTATACCAAGAATTGTCTCCGAACGCTTCGAGCGATTCATCCAAGAGAACAAGGATTGAAACTCAAGCAGGGGGAGAGGCGCGGAAAACGTGAGCTCTTCGAGCGATTCATCCAAGAGAACAAGGATTGAAACTGGAAACACGCGCGGAGCGGCAACGAATGGAGAAAACTTCGAGCGATTCATCCAAGAGAACAAGGATTGAAACTTTGTGAAGCTCTTAAAGCGGTTAAATGTCAATTCTTCGAGCGATTCATCCAAGAGAACAAGGATTGAAACATCAATTCGTTGTCCTGCTTTTTACGCAGATCTGCCCTTCGAGCGATTCATCCAAGAGAACAAGGATTGAAACCCGATCCGGTTGACACGACTGGTTCTGAATTCGTCACTTCGAGCGATTCATCCAAGAGAACAAGGATTGAAACTGGTTGGGACCGGTTCAATTAAGGACCAGCATTGCGCTTCGAGCGATTCATCCAAGAGAACAAGGATTGAAACTTAATTCCCGGGTTCAAACCCCAGCATTTCCCGGATCTTCGAGCGATTCATCCAAGAGAACAAGGATTGAAACAAGGCCTGGCCTTTTTCCTTGTTCATCCAGGTAACCCTTCGAGCGATTCATCCAAGAGAACAAGGATTGAAACTCGAATGGTGTAAAGATCACCGTTACCCCGAATCATCTTCGAGCGATTCATCCAAGAGAACAAGGATTGAAACATTTCAGGGACCACGCAATGTCAGCCCTCCGGTACACTTCGAGCGATTCATCCAAGAGAACAAGGATTGAAACAAGAATCGGGAATGATGCAAGACGCTCCAAGATTCTCTTCGAGCGATTCATCCAAGAGAACAAGGATTGAAACCTTTCAAGTGCCACGGCATACGCACGGGCCGCCCCGCTTCGAGCGATTCATCCAAGAGAACAAGGATTGAAACATCCTACTCTCAAGGCAGCAGGGATCACGGATCCCTTCGAGCGATTCATCCAAGAGAACAAGGATTGAAACATGAAGCGCTAGCGTGTGCTGAATTGTGGGATGTGAACTTCGAGCGATTCATCCAAGAGAACAAGGATTGAAACAGGAAGCTTTCGAGAGAACGACGGGGGATAAATTAGCTTCGAGCGATTCATCCAAGAGAACAAGGATTGAAACATGCAGACCGATCCGAACAACATCCCTGAACCGTGGACTTCGAGCGATTCATCCAAGAGAACAAGGATTGAAACATTTTACGGTTTTAGGATTACCCGAAGGAAAAGGCCTTCGAGCGATTCATCCAAGAGAACAAGGATTGAAACAAAAAACCTTTAAATGAGAGGATCATAACGCTCCGCTCTTCGAGCGATTCATCCAAGAGAACAAGGATTGAAACCATATTGGGTTGGCGTTGGTGCCGGGCCCCATTCGCGTTCTTCGAGCGATTCATCCAAGAGAACAAGGATTGAAACCATCCCGGATATGGAGGTATACGCCGGTGGTAAACCTTCGAGCGATTCATCCAAGAGAACAAGGATTGAAACTCCAGACATGATACATCAGGAGTTGGGGAGATCCATCTTCGAGCGATTCATCCAAGAGAACAAGGATTGAAACCAAAATATCGGCAGCTGTTCCCGGAGTCCACCAGATCTTCGAGCGATTCATCCAAGAGAACAAGGATTGAAACCCATTGTGCGTGCCTGGATGCTCAGGCACATGTTGAGCTTCGAGCGATTCATCCAAGAGAACAAGGATTGAAACCCGATGATTTCGACCAGTATATTTCCGGTAATGATCTTCGAGCGATTCATCCAAGAGAACAAGGATTGAAACCGTTCCGTATCGCCGCAGGACTCCATGTATCCGAACTTCGAGCGATTCATCCAAGAGAACAAGGATTGAAACTGGATCTCGATCCACGAATATTATTCACGTCGGAGCTTCGAGCGATTCATCCAAGAGAACAAGGATTGAAACACGTACAGCACCCCGCCAGCACCCGACGCAATCGCCCTTCGAGCGATTCATCCAAGAGAACAAGGATTGAAACCCTATGGAGATCTCACGAGTGAGTCTAATCTTTAAAAACTTCGAGCGATTCATCCAAGAGAACAAGGATTGAAACTATGGCGAAATCAATAACCACGGTCACTAACAAGATCTTCGAGCGATTCATCCAAGAGAACAAGGATTGAAACCACTCCCGGAGGACATCGTACTGCTGGGTTTTTTGCTTCGAGCGATTCATCCAAGAGAACAAGGATTGAAACAGCATCGCGCCAAGCTCGTCGAGTTTGGCTTTCACGCTTCGAGCGATTCATCCAAGAGAACAAGGATTGAAACAGAATGTCAGTCATGTTTTTGGGCCTCCTTAGGTTGCTTCGAGCGATTCATCCAAGAGAACAAGGATTGAAACTCGGTCTGCCGCCGAAAGAGTGATCGCCATATCGCTTCGAGCGATTCATCCAAGAGAACAAGGATTGAAACTTAGTCCACCTGGTGTAATCCTCCGGGCATTCCCGGCTTCGAGCGATTCATCCAAGAGAACAAGGATTGAAACAATTGAGGATGTATGAACCGTCCGTGATGATGTGCTTCGAGCGATTCATCCAAGAGAACAAGGATTGAAACTATCAAACAAGGGGTTGGCGGATCTAATCGGAACCGCTTCGAGCGATTCATCCAAGAGAACAAGGATTGAAACTTTCGAAAAAGGAACAGATCTCGAGTGGAGGGTCCTCTTCGAGCGATTCATCCAAGAGAACAAGGATTGAAACCAGTAGTGCCGCAGAGCATGACAACGATCTGGCAGCTTCGAGCGATTCATCCAAGAGAACAAGGATTGAAACTCAAAGGAAGTAATATCACGGTTTGCGCAGAGTGTTCTTCGAGCGATTCATCCAAGAGAACAAGGATTGAAACAGCCAAAGCTTAACTCCGCTGGGAGTATCCAATATCTTCGAGCGATTCATCCAAGAGAACAAGGATTTCACCAGTCAGTAACAATTCCAATGTACTTACATCGCAGGAGTCTGTGCTCTCACCCGATGCAAAAATAATAATCCAATATCTCCCTCACACATTCTTCTTCGATCCGGTCCGGGTGATCTTTGTTGCCGGCTTGATGGGGCCGGGCCTTTCGGTGTGGGGACCCAGGTCTTCTTCGTGCGGGTGCGTGTGGGTCGCATGGTCCTTTGGCAGGGGCGGTTTTTTGATCGTTTTGTGCGGGGGATGGGGCAGCGGGTGATCGAACGGGTGATGACGGGCATCTTCGAGATGACGGTCGCGGTCCATGCCGGGCCCTGCCTTGACCGGAGCCTTCGTTGTCGCCTTCTTGCCGGTTGACGGTTTTCGTGGTGACATAGTGAGTAATTCGTTCCAGGATAATAAAGGAAATGGTTACCCGTAACCCGGGACCTCTTTATAACGATATCCTCTTTTACTCCTGTGCACCATTGTTGCTGAGTATGCATATCCAGTATTCTGAAAGCAGAATAATTGTCGATGAAAAATACCTGACCCTGCTGGATCGGTTTGTTCTGGATTTTATCGGCGTGCTGGAATCCCGGACCCCTTACGTCATCGTGAGTGGGTATGTGGCCATCCTGTTCGGGCGTTCACGGGGTACGGAGGATGTGGATATTCTCATACCCTTTCTTGAAAAGCAGTCTTTTGCAGAATTGCATCATGCCCTCATAAACGAAGGATATGAATTCCTGAATGCGGAAAATGCAGACGGGCTGTACGATATGCTTTCAAAACAGATGGGCATACGGATCGCAAAAAAGGAGCAGTTCATTCCCAACATCGAGCTGAAATTTTTCAAAGACGAGGTTGACAGGAAGGTTTTCAAGGACCGTGTCGAAATTCATATCCCTGATAGGATTTACATATCCCCCCTGGATATCCAGATAGCTTATAAGTTGTATCTCGGTTCCCAGAAGGATATCGAAGATGCACTCTATCTCTGGGAGATATTCAGGGATGAACTGGATCACGAAACGGTGAGAAACTGGATGAATACGTTGGGTGTCCGGGGGGATGAGTATGGAATTATCGTTTGACCGCGAGGCACACCGGAAGGAACGCCTTGCATTTGTCCGCACTTACGCGGCGTGGGTAAAGCGAACCCCCAATGCCGAGTGGAGCCGGCAACAGGCGGTACTCATCAACAGCTTTTTTGAAAATGCCCGTAACATGCCTCTCTCCCCGCAGGTGTACCTTGAACGGGTAGCCATGCGGAAAAAATAAACCCTTTTTGATGAAGTGGAAAAGGCTCTGGATACTTCGAACGAATCATCTGTGAAAACAATAACCGGGAAAAAATTGGTGTAATTATTACCGGATTTCGGTTTTGCCGGCTGGTACCGGTTAATACCGGTTTTCGGCACCGAGGCCGAGCCGGACCGCTTTAGCTGCTTCAGCCATGTTCTTCAGCTTGCCAAACGCGACATCCCGTGTCCGCATCCGCATCCCGCAGTCGGGATCGAGCAGCATGGTTTTGGGACCAAAGATATCCACGCCTTTTTCGATCCGCCACTTGATCTCCTTGATGGGATCCACCGTGTCCGTGGTCGAATCCACGCACCCAAACCCGATCATGCGGCCGCCAAGATCGCGGCGGGAGAGGAGGTCGAGATTGTCCGGGTTGTTGGCAAACTCGAAGTCCAGCACATTCACCTTGAACTTGAGGATCTCATCGATCACGTTCCCGAGGTTTCCGCAGACATGCATGCAGGTCGGGATCTTTACTGCACCTGTGATCATCTCGACTGCCTGTCTGCCGACGCTGAGATCCGCAATACCGGTCGAGAAGATCGGCTCATCGATCTGGATCAGCGTTACCCCGGCTGCTTCGAGGCTCTTTGCCTCCACGACAAGGGCAGCGGCGAGATCGAGCGCGAGTTCTTCCTTGTTCCGGTACATGGGCGTACTGATGTGAAGACCGTGGGCGAGCGAGGTCGGGCCGGTGATGATGCCCTTGACCTTCGGGCTTTTTGAAAGGGCGTATTTTGTATCACCGGTGGTGATCGGGCCGGCCGCCGGCTGGATCTTGCCGATCACTTCCTGGCCCCGGATGCCGGGAAGCTGGGCCGCAAAAGCCTGGATCATATCCCCCCTGACCTGGCCGTCTGAAATGATATCGATGCCGGCTGCGATCTGGTCGGCAACTGCGGTTTCGACTGCTGAATGCAGGGGATCGAAGAGTGCCCGGAGTCCCCCGCCCTTGACAACCGGGTAACTGCCCACGACGGTTGTCGCAAGCACTTTATTGATAAAATAATCTTTTGCCATATTCATCAGCTCCGGTTCTCCAACCGGATTGACTCCTGCGATAAAAAAGGATGTGGTCAGGGAACCAGCCGGTGCATATCACGCGGGAACAGCACGGCTTCACGCACATTGGAGAGGTCGAGCATGGTCATGACAAGCCGTTCGCCGCCAAGACCCCAGCCGGCGTGCGGGGGC
>JGI24729J20445_1000620_pt1 | contig 17067 bp, 18 predicted proteins | sample EPASupsiteSAE323_FD_20445 | JGI IMG/M metagenome (IMG submission 20445) | reverse complement strand
TGAACCTGTGACCTCTTGAACCCCATTCAAGCGCTCTAGCCAAGCTGAGCCACGCCCCGTAATCTTTTATCTAGGAATGGCTCGCCAATGTTTCAGTGGCGACCCACGCCCTGTAATCATTTATCTAGGAAATCTCGCCAACGTTATTATGGCGGACGCCCCGTAAAATCCAAAATTCGGCAAAATAAAGCTAAAAAACAACAAATCTACGTTGAGTTTAATAAATATACCAGAACTTTTTAAGGGTGTAAAGAAAGATTTTCTGGACTGACAAACAAGGCTCAATTATCATCTAAATGATCACGAAAAAACAAAATCCTGATTGTTAGGAGAATCGACTCTTAATTTTATTCCATTTTATCAATAAATATTGGATCCTCGAAGTGACCTATTTTAAGAGATTTTTTCCTTTGTCTTAAGAATTAACCCGAGAATAATATCAAATTAATACCGATTGGCTATTTCGGAATGGCACAATTAAGGATTATCGGGCGACTGTCCAGATAGGGGGACAAAATATCTTCTTGTTTTACTTCCCGTCTTCTCAAGCGAACCCAAACCATAAGCAATAACATATTGTTGTCCAAACATATCCTTATATCTAACGCTTTCTACTCTTGCAGACAAAGAAGGGATTCCGGAAATTTTAATTATGCTTTGCTCATATTCTTCTTTCGCATCCATATAGGTGAAATCTATATCAAAAACTTCAGTATCCTTTTCATTTTTACTTTCACACTTCTGAAAATCGATTTTAATCTTGATAGATACTCCGATAGCAACACCGTGGGGATGTTCTTGTATATTTTTCAAATTTAAGTTTAGATAATGAGGTTTGGCTAGTTCAACCGCATCGGCTTTAGTACTCCATAATATAACTTCACGGGGTCTTTCTTCGTCTTTAACATATACCAGCAAGAGTAATTCTCCTATAGACAAATCAAACTTGAGCATTGGTGCAGTATTTTTCTGATCAGACAGTTGCATTTGTTTCAAGGTATTTTGTGAAACCATTATCGCCCCTCTTGCTATCGCCATACTTTCTTTAGTTAGCAGTATATTTCTAAAAGTCAATAGGGCAACTACCAAAGTTGAGAATGCCAGAAACCATTCTAACAAAAATACTTTTAATAAAATAAGTATTGTGTTAACGGCGGACTTGGAAGAAAAAAGCGCTTGCCGATTATCTGGTTGGAGAATAAAAACAAGAAGAAGAATAGCAAAAAGAATAATTACTATTAAAACATCTGCGGATAAATTTGGTTTAATGCCATCTTTATTTTTATCAACATTTTTCTTATTATTTTTTTCGGCTGTATCCATAGCCTACTTTAGTTGGGTATTATATACTGGCTTATATTTCGCAATCCAACCTTCTTCAAGCGACTTTGCATTTTGAGCATCAGAAGTCTGATACCAATCAAAGAAAGCCACATTAGGGATATCGTTGTTGTTCCAATGATATAGAAGTCTGTCTCTTATAGAAACTTCTGACATACCAATATAAATAAGCTGTTTCGTAGCATTGCGAAGGACATACACTCCGCAAGTAGCCAAAACAGTATCTATGTTGACTTTATTCCAATCTAAAATCCCGGATTTATTTATAAAACCCATTTCTCTCCTTACCCATTTGTTTATTATTCTATCATTTTACAAGAAGCCTGCAACATAATTCCTACCAGTATCTTTTACGCACTTCCTTTTTCGGGGACACACTACTTAATGCACCCTCTACAACCAATAAAAAAGGCAACTTCCTCTTTAGAAAGTCCCCTTAAGATTTACATTCACCGCCATTGCTGCTCCTCGGAATAATGCTTATTCTTTATAGATACTGGCAGCATGCCCCGCTTTTTAGTAAAAATACACATTCATACCAACTTGGGCAATACTTATATGTGCGTTGCTTCACCCAATACGCAAATCAATACCTTTAGCCTTATTGTTCGCCTTTTTCTTCAGGATAGAAGGAAAAAGCTTATTCTGTATAAGCAGGTAACACATACCATCAATTGTAGATATTATCAAATCTCCGGAAAGAAATGCTTTAGTTAAACTATCTTTAACCTCTCCTTCATAATGGGCAGGCGTATGCCTTAGAGATTTTAGAATTCTTCTAATATTATCCAACCAATGTTTTATATCAGTTTTATTTTCTTTAGAGAGTTGATCAATTTTATCAAGGACTTCATTGTAATACTTCTCTAGGTTCTCATCATTAAACATTACACCTATCTTGTATCCATATTTTTCGATCTTAAAGCCTAACTCTTTGCCTATTTCCAACAAAGTCCCTTCAAGAGCTTTAAATGCAGGGGTTATCAAATACGAATAATCAGTAAGACCTTCTATGCCAAAATCATGGGTCGCGCTTTTAATAGACATATAATCTATTAAGAATCCAGAAATCCGTGGGTTAAGCCACGTGACAACCTCATCTTTAAAAACGCCATATAATTCACTCTTATGATAACTATTATAATATCGTTTTTCTATTTTTGGTTTGATAATCATGCTTGTATATCCTTTCTGAATCTCGACAAAACGCTATAGATTCAAACTAATGCCACTGATATTCCCCATACGCCAATCCCCATTATTAGCAATTTATAGGATAGGCCTTTGCTCTAACTTTAGCTTAACGAGATCGGTTTCATAGATACGCAGGACAAAATCAGCGTGCGCCTTTAACCGTAATGAAAATGTGCGACCTTTTGTTTCCGGAGGCGAACCATTTACAAATTCAACAGCTGCGATGTATTTATTTCGTTCCTTAAGATGTTTTATTGACGGGATAGCATCAGCATCGCCAGAAACAATCATACCGACATCAAAGTTTTCTTGAAAGGCAAGCATATCTACTGCAAGCGTTGTATCAAGTCCTTTTTCTTCAACTGACTTATGCAAGAAATTAACCTTCCAATGCCCTTTTTCAATAATATCTATAAGATCTGTACTTGCTCTAATCATTGAATAGAAGCCTTTCATCCCCTCAAGGATCCGTTTTTGTTCTTCATACCATAGTTTAAAATCATCAAAACAAGCCAACCAAGCTTTTTCTTCAAGTTCAGCAGGATTAAGGCTTGAAGAAGCTCTGCCAATATTCTCAAGCCAGAAAGAATGAATTCCTCTATCTTTTGAAAAAGCCGAACGCAATGAATCTTTAGATTTCTGAAGAGAAAGGTCCCATTGATCTATTGTGCCAACAGTATACCAATAAACACGCCGTAACTGAACACTATCAAGAGGCTCTTGCAGTGTAACTGAACGCCATAGTTCTACAGACTCCTTATAAATATATTTATAAAACTTCTCGTAATCCTTGACGTCTATATTCATTGCTTTTATAGCACCATAAAGATTAGAGCCATCGACAAAAAGAGCGAACCTTGTCATTCTCTTCTCCCTGCTATATTGCTCATTAAACCAAAAAAGGCAACTCCTTCTTCAGAAAGCGCCTTAAGATTTACATTCACCGCCATTGCCGCTCCTTTTTAAAGTCGGTTATGGTTTTTATGGTAGTACTTAGTTTGTTATCTATCCAGAGAAATGTATGATAGTCTGAGAAACATCATACTTTGAGGCAATTCCAGAAACAACGCACCTATTGCTGAATTATGTATTGTCCCCGAAACTCCACTAGTATTGTTAAATTCACACGAAACGATGGTATTAACACCCGGTTTTCTTAGGTTTGGATACAGTATAAATATCACGGTTAGCGCTCGGACGGTTTCTAGCCTCCTGATAGCTGTTATATTTTGTTTGCTCTGCATAATCATTCGGGAAATATTTTTTATTTAAACCCGATATTTTAACAACAATGTTTTTATCGTGAGAAACTCGTGGATCGTTCATTATTAGTCCTCCTTAAAATAATTCTCAGCAAAATGCATATTCAATTCTTTCAAAAAATAATGTTTTCGCTTAATCCAAATAAACCCATCGCACTTTGAGATAATCGCAACATCAATTGGCCCACCAACCGTTTGAGCTTTTCCGGAAACTTTCCGTTTAAATGATGTCACATTTACTAACGTCTCCGCAGCGATCGCTAATTCATCTTTTGGCATTGTTGATATAGTTTCCAATATAGGATCTGTAATCTCATTTTTCCGGTATTCTTCCATCTGCTCACCGTATGACTTAATTAGTGCTCTGACATTATCATCGAGATCTTTTTCAATAGGTTCTAAAATCTTTGGATCGGTAATATTACCCTTGATTCTATTTAAAAAATCATCTTTCAACTCTTTAAATGTCTTTACAATTATAATTCGAGAGAAATTGCTCATTGCAGGATCAACCCCCCTGACAAAGGTTTTGGCCATGTCGGATTGTGCGAAAAATCTAATTACTGAGCCCGCCTTCGCAGATTCAGTCATATCTAAATCAGTATGTTTAAGTTTGTTCTTGAAAACCAATTGACATTCAAAATTAACATAAACTGGAAATACATCATTGATACCAAAACCAGCTATTACCACGCCTGTAGAACCATGAAATGTGTCTTTTGTGAAAGTCCATACTGCTATATCGATGAGTTTATTTTTAAGATCGTCATCTAAAGGCAATTTCTGAAAATTATTTGTAATTTCCGAGTTAATAATATCCGCATGCTCAGTTTTTATCTCATCAACATTTATCGATTCAAGATTCTTGAGTATCTTCAAATCCCGCAATCGCTCCCATTGCGCAACTAGTTCCTTTCGCATGGCGTCGTTGCTTAACTTTTCGATCTCGGCCTCAGACATCCCTATAGATTTATCTTGTATTTCTTGTATAAGCACTTGAATATCGTTCTTCAGCGACGAGAATGCCCCATACACTAAAATATCAAACCATTTCTTTTGTTCTTCTTGTGAAATTAAGCCACCAGGCTTTTCTAGGTATTCAATAAGATACGTTGCATAGCCAGCCAATGACTTAAAAGTATTCTTTTTAAGGCTACCTCTGAATAACTTAATAATTGTTTCCCATGGGATACCCATAAATTCAGCATCGCCATAAATCATTATTCCAACTGGCGCATATTTTGAAAGCATAAATAGCTTATTTTCTGAATTATATATTTTTTGACCTTGATTAGAACCACTGATAGTAACCGCACTATCAGCAGCAAGGGCTATTGCCCTTTTGTTCATTATAGCGATTTCAGCTGTCATCTATTACCTCAACCTATTCTATAGCGTTGATTCGTAAGATTGCTTTATATCAAATCCAAGACGCTATTAACAACTAACTCATGCACCATAGGGCTAATTCCGGGGACACACTACTTAATTCACCCTCTACACCCAACAAAAAAGGCAACTTCCCTCTTCAGAAAGTCGCCTTTGAATTTACATTCACCGCCATTGCCGCTCCTCGGAATAATGCTTATTCTTTGCCTAACCGGTATGATATTTATTTATAATGGCAGCATATTTTGCTTCTTAGTAATTATACCCATTCATCCCAGCTTGGGCAATAGTTATTTCCCCCTTCGTCCCTCATGCCTCGTTTATTTTCCCAGAACCTAAAACCCAGCACCCAGAACCATTCTTTTAATCTGTGGACCATCGACTATCGACCATGGACTTCTTTTCTAAAGAAAAGCCGGCGAGAGGAATCGAACCCCCGACCCGCTGTTTACAAAACAGCTGCTCTACCAACTGAGCTACGCCGGCGTGGAAACTGACTTTACGATATTAGTGGATCGGATTGCTTCTTCCGCTTGCGGCGGAATCGCAATGACGATAAACGAGTGTCGTCATTCGTTATTCATTTTGCCTGCCTGCGGTTTAGGCGGGCAAAATCCGCTTTATTGCTTGGGGAATTTTATCAATAATATCACCGGCAATCAAGCTAATTTTTGTCTTTTCCCTCGCTGCCATATCCCCTGCCAGGCCGTGCAGGTAAACCGCGAATTTGGCCGCGGTGAAGCAGTCCAGCCTCTGGCAGAGAAAAGCCGCCAGCATCCCGGAGAGCACGTCCCCGGAACCTGCGGTGGCCATGCCGGGATTACCGGTGTGGTTGATATAACTGCGGCCGTCAGGCCCTGCCACCAGCGTGTGATGCCCTTTGAGCACTACGGTCAAGCCGTATTTGCGCGCGAAGTCAACGGCGATCTTCTTTCTCTGTGTCTGCACCTGGGGCACGGTCAGGCCAAGAAGCCTGGCCATTTCTCCAGGATGCGGGGTGATCACCAATCCTGCCTGCGCTGCCTGACGCAATAACTCCGGGCTGCCCGCAAAGGCGTTCAGGCCGTCGGCATCCAGCACTTTCGGCAGTTTTATTTCCCGCGCAAGTTTTCTTACCAAGACCCTTGTCCCGGGCGTGCATTCCAGGCCGGGGCCGATAACCAAGACATTACAGGCAGCGGAAAATTTTTTGATCAACGCAAACGCTCCGGGAATAAGCGTGCCTTTTCCGGCATCCGGTAAAGGCAACGTCATCAACTCGGGGATTTTCCTACGGATGACGGCGTTATTTATCGAAGCGGGAATACCCAGGGTGACCATACCGGCGCCGCTGCGCAAAGCGGCTGTCCCGGAAAGTATGGCCGCGCCGGAGAACCGGTTCGATCCGGCGATAACCAGTAAATGGCCGTAATCTCCCTTATGGGAATCAGCTTTCCTGTTCGACAAACGCGTTGGCAACCGCATAGCTTTTAACGTGGGAAATGGAAACGTGGACTTTCTTGTTAGCGGCCTTGCCGTTCAATATGCGGCACCAGGGCCGGCCTTCTTTGTCGTTTACGATCTGCACATCTTTCCAGGTCAGCGAACTGTCGTTGAAGGCCTTGAACACCGCTTCCTTAGCGGCGAACCTGCCGGCAAGGTGCTGATAGAAACTGGCGTGTTTCTCGGCGTTCTTTAATTCTTCCCCGGTAAAGACCCTCTCTAAGAACTGGGCCCCCCAGCGTTCCACCGCCTGCCGCAGTCGCCTGACTTCCGTGATATCCACTCCGGTGCCGACTATGCTCATATTAACCGCCGACCAAGGCTTTCATTTCTTTGACCGCCTGGGCGATACCGCTGATCACGGCGCGGCAGATGATCGAATACCCGATATTATATTCCTCGATCTGCCCGATGGCCGTGACCGCCTTCACGTTGCGGTAATCAAGTCCGTGCCCGGCGTAAATACGCAGCCCCTTGCCGGCTCCGTAGACCGCGGCTTCCTTTAACTCCTGCAGGCGGCGGCGCGCCGCGCCGATGGATGCGGCATTGGCGTAGCTGCCGGTATGCAGTTCCACGGCGGTCACTCCGCATTTCACCGCGGCGTCTATCTGGCGTTTCAGAGGATCGATGAACAGGCTCGGTTCCGCTCCGGCGGCACGCAGCTTTTCCGCCGCCTTTTTTACCCGCGCTGACTGCGCGCAGACATCCAGCCCGCCCTCGGTAGTGACCTCGCGCCTCTTCTCCGGCACAAAGGTGACCTGGTCCGGCCGCACTTTACAGGCGACGGCGATTATATCAGGCGCCAGCGACATCTCCAGATTGAATTTTACCCGCACCGCCCGTCTTAACAAAAAGACATCCCGGTCGTTGATATGCCTGCGGTCCTCGCGCAGATGCGCGACTATCGCGTCGGCGCCGGCTGACTGGCAAAGCACGGCCGCGTAAACCGGGTCCGGTTCGCTCTCCTGCCTAAGCTGCCTGACGCTGGCAATATGGTCTATATTGACTCCCAACCTGGACATTAATCGACTCCGTTCTTAACCCGGGTTAATATTCCATACTGATCAGTTCGCCCCTGACATAAAGCCAGGTCATCACCGCCAGTATAAAAGCTATCAGGAGCAGCCAGGGATGCTGCCTCAACAAAGCTGCTGTCCTGATCACAAAATGTCCTTCTATCTTATTTTTTTTAAGCATCTTCCTGCTCCGTCAGAAATTGTTTCGCCTTGCGCACCAGTTCTTCCCTGCTTAAGTCCCTGTACATCCTGCCCTTGTAAACCAGGGAAATATCGTTCCTTTCCTCGGAGACCACGAAGATCACCGCGTCCGTCTCTTCGCTTAAACCAAGTGCGGCGCGGTGACGGGTGCCGTAAATACGGTTCAGATCCTGGATATCGCTCAAGGGAAAGATCGAACCCGCGGAGGCCACCCGGCCGTTGCGGATGATCAAACCGCCGTCGTGAAGTAAACTGTTGCGGGTAAAGATCGTCTCGATCAATTCCGAAGAGACCTTCGCGTCCACCGCCACGCCGTTCTCGATATAAGCGTTAAGAGAATCGTTTTTTTCCAGGACGATCAACGCCCCGCTCTTGTAGCGGCAGAGATTATCGGCCGCGTGGCTGGACTGATCCAGGACCACATCCAATTCCTCTTCCCTAAGCGTGCTGCTGAAAAGGTGCCGCTGTCCGAGCCTGGCCAGGCCGCGCCGTATTTCCGGATGAAAAATGATCAGAATAGCGATAACGGAGATACCGAACAGTTTGGTGATCAGCCAGCCCAGGACCGTGAACTCGAATTTCTGAAAAAGCAGGAATGCCACCAACAGCACGATTATGCCGCGCAATACCTGCAGCGCCCTTGTGCCCTCGAAAAAGAGCAGGACGTGGTAGATGAACCACCAGAGGATGGCGATCTCAACCAGTGCTTTCCAGGTAACCGTGCTCAGGATGTAGTCCATTATTTACAAATCCGGGTTCTGGGTGTTGGGTTCTGGGTTCTCGTAAAAAACAAGTTTCTGAATCTACAAAAAGTTTAAAACTTACTGCGCGAAACTACGCGCATATTTTCTCGACTACGGAGAGCGCTTCCCGGGTGGCCTTGACGTTATGCACCCTTAAGATATCCGCTCCCTGCGCGGCAGCCAGCACCGCAGCCGCCAACCCGGCGTTATCGCGTTCCTGCGGCAGCGCGCCGTTAAGGATCTTCCCGAGAAATGCCTTGCGCGAAACTCCCACCAGAAGCGGCCGGCCGATAGCGCGCAGGCTGCGCAGTTCCTTAAGCAATTCCAGGTTATGCTCCTGCAGCTTGCCGAAGCCGATCCCCGGATCAAGCAATATATTCTCATCTTTTATCCCGCCGGCAAGCGCTTTTCCCAACGCCTGGGATAAATAAGTATGCACTTCATCGACGACATTATCGTAGCGCGCCATCTTCTGCATCACGGCAGGCACGCCTTTCATATGCATAATCGCCACCGCGGCGCCGCTTCTTGCCGCGACTTTAAGCATACGCGCGTCGCGCAGGCCGCCGATGTCGTTTATCAGCACCGCGCCGTTATCCAGGGCGCGCCGCGCCACTTCCGGATTGCGCGTGTCTATGGAAACGGGGATCTTCAATTTGCCGCAGATCAATTTTATTACCGGAATGGTCCTGCGCAATTCTTCGGCCACGCTGACGGCACGGCTTCCCGGACGGGTGGATTCTCCTCCCACGTCTATGATATCCGCGCCTTCGGCCGCCATCTGCGCGGCGCGTTCCGCCGCCGCCGCGTAATCCATACCGCCGCGATAGAGCCCGTCACCGCTGAAAGAATCCGGGGTCAGATTAAGTATCCCCATCACATATTTGCGGCGGCCGGGATAAAGAGTGTATTTACCGAGTTTCAAACGGTATTCCCGTCTGAAATAATTATCCACTGCCGCGGCTATCTCAACCGATAACACGGCGAGCCCCAAAGGCTGTATTTTTAACTTTTCCCGCAGACGGTTGAACTGGGCAAGACTGCCGATCAACAGACAATCGGTTTTTTTACTTCCGCCGCTAAGGGCGCCGCGTGGCACGGCGGCGTCTCCGCCGCAGGAAAGCATCTCTTGTTTCAGGATATTCGCGCAGATACAGCTTAAACCGCCGGCCTTAAGCAGTAAACCGGCGGACTTGGGGAGCATAATCTTGATCCCGTAGGGATCGACTCCCATCCGGCGCATCTGGCCGCCGGCAATCCCTGGATCGTCGGTTCTTAAGAAACGCAAGCGCATAATCTTAAACGGAAGTCTGCGGGGCCGCGGGCGCGGGTTTTTCCTCGGCAGGCTTATCATCTTTAATACCCAAAAGCACCTTCACCTCTTCCCCGTCCAGGACTTCTTTTTCCAGCAGTTTATCGACAAGTAACTTCATTCTTTCCGTGTTGGCCTTCAGCAGGGTCTTCGCCCTGGCATAGGCCTCGTCAACGATCTTCTTAACCTCTTCGTCTATCTGGCGGGCGGTATCGTCGCTGTAATTGCGTTCCTCCATCAGGTCCCTGCCGAGAAATACCAGTCCTTCACGCTTCCCCAGGGTCACGTGCCCGAGTTTATCGGACATACCGAATTGACAGACCATACGCCGCGCGGTCTGCGTGGCCACTTCCAGGTCGTTCTGCGCGCCGGTGGTGATTTCGCCGAGATTGATCTCTTCCGAAACCCTGCCGCCGAGCATAAGCGTGATCTCCGAGGCTAATTCTTTCTTGGTCCAGTAATGCCTGTCCTCCATCGGCGGAGTGAACGTATAACCTCCGGCGAGGCCGCGCGGAATAATAGAAACCTTCTTCAACTGATTGACGTCCGGCAGCAGCAGAGAAAGCATCGCGTGCCCGGCTTCGTGCAGGGCGGTAATCTCCTTCTCTTTCTTGGACATCAAGCGGCTCTTCTTCTCCGGCCCCATCAACACCCTTTCCACGGATTTCTCGAAATCCGACTGTTCCACGGAATCCTTATCGAAACGCGCCGCCATAAGCGCGGCTTCATTACAAAGATTGGCCAGGTCGGCTCCGGAAAAACCCGGGGTCTGTCCGGCCAAAGATTTGAAATTCACTGCCGGGGATACTTTGATCTTTCTTGTATGCACGCGCAGTATCTCTTCGCGTCCCTTGATGTCCGGCAAATTGACCACTACCTGACGGTCGAACCTGCCGGGACGCAGCAAAGCCGGATCAAGAGTATCCGGACGGTTGGTGGCGGCGATAAGTATCAGCCCTTTCTGCGCGTCAAACCCGTCCATCTCTACCAGCAGCTGGTTCAGGGTCTGTTCCCTCTCGTCGTGGCCGCCGCCGATCCCGGAAAAGCGCAGTCTGCCCACGGCGTCGATCTCGTCTATAAAAATGATCGCCCCTTTACCGGGCAGCTGCGCGGCGCGCCTGCCCTGGTCGAAAAGGTCGCGCACGCGGCTGGCGCCCACGCCCACGAACATCTCCACGAAATCGGAACCGGAAATACTAAAGAAAGGCACCCCCGCCTCGCCGGCGACGGCCTTGGCTATCAAAGTCTTACCGCACCCCGGAGGCCCCACCAGCAGCACGCCCTTGGGAATCTTGCCGCCTAAACGCTGGAATTTCTTGGGGTCTTTCAGGAATTCTATGACTTCCTTCAGCTCTTCTTTTGCCTCATCCACTCCGGCCACATCGTTGAAAGTGACTTTTTCGCCTTCCCCCTCGCTGTGCATTTTAGGCCGGACTTTACCGAAAGTCATTATCCGGCTGCCCAACTGCTCGCCGCGGTTGGCCATCATCCACCAGAGCGCAATCAAAAGGATGATCGGCCCGAAGCTGAAAAAGAATGTCGGCCAGAAATTACGCAGCGGCTTGACGTCGAAATTCTTGAGGTTCTCGCGGAGCAGTTTCAAAAGGTCCTGGTCGTTCTCCGGGATGGTCAATTTAAAACGCGTTCCGTCGGTGAATTCCCCCTGCAGTTCGTTCTCCATCTTGACTGCGGACTTTATCTTCGCCGGCTCTTCCTTGAGCGTCCGGTAGAATTCCCCGTAACTTACCTCCTGCGGCACTCCGTTCAGAGAAAGATTAAGGGAGTTTATCATCAGGATAAAAATAACCACGGCCAGTATCCAGCCGATGGGAAAACGCATATACGGATTTTTGTTAATGTTCTTCTTGCTACCGTTCGGTTTTTTCATAGTATTTAACTCCGGCGATTTAAGGTGGGGATTGAAGGACTAAGTTACCGCTCTAACCTTGTTAATTATAGCCGCAAGAAGCTGTGAAATCAAGCATTTACTTCTTATCGGCCCCGTTTCTCCCGCGAAAAAACAAAAATGCCCCCCGTTTCTCCACTAAATACCCTTTCGGCAGGTCAACTATAGAGCCGCGCGGCCTGTTCGCCAACAAATCCTCGATTTCTTCCATATGCTTGAAAGTGATCCTGCGCGTAGACCCCTGCAGGCTGTTGATCCGCAGCCTGATCACCATCCGGCGCAAAGAGGGATGCATCCGCAGCAGCGAACTTATCTGTAAACTGTTGCCGCTCCGGCTTCCCGCCGCCTGCCGCGCCCGCGAAAGAAGATAATCGTAGTCGCAAGCCGCGTTCTCCGCCAGACTGTTCAAGGTTTCTTTAATGCGCGGGTTATATTCCTTCTCCAGCAGCGGTATCAGCTTACGCCGCAGTTTATTGCGCAGAAACTTCTCGTCGCTGTTACTCGGGTCGCGGAACGGCAGGATCTTACCGCTTCGCAGATAACGTTCTATTTCAAGACGGCTGACTCCGATCAACGGCCGGATAAAAATGCGCCCGTTCAATTCTTTTAAAGCCGCTATCCCGGAGAGCCCGGCAAGTCCGCTCCCGCGCATTATACGCATCAAAACCGTTTCCGCCTGGTCGTCCATATTATGCCCCAGAGCCACTTTATCCGCCTTGATCTTTTTAGCCAGTTTACTCAAGAAATCCAGCCTGGCTTCGCGCGCCGCCTCTTCCAAAGACCCTTTAGCGCCCCTGCGTTCAAGCACATCGGCTCCACCGGAATAAAAAGGCAAGTCCATTTTCTTCGCTATCCCGCGCACGAACTCCGCTTCCCTGACCGATCCCGGCCTCAACCTGTGATCGAAATGCGCTACGATCAGACGCAAACGCAATTCTTTCGACAGAGCTCGCAGGCAATAAAGCAGCGCCAGCGAATCCGGACCGCCGGAAACAGCGACGAGCACGCTATCGCCTGCCCGCAAAAGAGCATATTTTCTGATCGTATCACGTACTTTTTCAATAATCATAGATTTGAGAGCGGTAATCAGCTAAAACGGCGTGTTTTAAAAGTAGTCCGGGGTTGAAGAATCAGGATAGAGATCCAATGCTTACGGGGTCAAATTGTTATAATAATATTCCCATCCCCATCCGACTAATTGATCATTATCGAACACCAACGGGGTTTCGCCGGCGGACGGATCCTGCTGTGAATTCGGCACATAATAGACCTCCACCAGCCTTCCGCCGTTCTTCATCATCTCGCTACGGTAAGTCTTGGGATTAAAGAACCCGCTGCTACGCCCGGAAATCCCCTCGCCGAGCAACACATTCAACGCCACCCCTCTACTCATCCCCCGGAATAGCATAGAAGTACGAAGATCGCTCTTTCTATCAGAAAACCTGGGATTAACGGCCTTCGGCTCCGTATCAATACTGGCCGACTGATCCCGTAAACTCAATCCGTCATCGGGCGGCAAAAGTTTGGATGGAGAAAAAAGGTTGGGATCGGTTAACAACGGAAACGTTTCACAGCCGGAAATCAGCGCCGCTCCGGCCAGGAATACGCAGATAAGCATCGCGCCAAGATTTCTTAGCTGAAAATAATGCGGCATAGTGATTATAATTCTAACATTCACAGGAAAAACAGTCAATGGATATGTAAAAATTGGTTCTGGGTGCTGGGTTATAGTGCGCTGTTAAATAAGTTTTTTAAACAACGCACAGAACAATCGAGAGTCGAAAATCGAGATTTTATTCGCTGGAAGTTCTTGATTACGATCTAATTTCGATTTTCGATTATCAGAAACTAGTTTAACAATGTTCTAGGTTCTGGGAAAAACAAGAAAAACGACTCTATGTTTTCGGTAATTTGTTTTTGTAACTATTTTCTAAGATCACAGATAATTATAATCAAATCCAAACATCGTTTCTTTTAGAACCCAGAACCTAACACCCAGAACCGGTTTTTATAATGTCTTCCAGCTTGACCATTGGATGATGGTAACGGCGGCGTTTTAAAGTACTGGAGCCGTATTGTATGGCTTGCTCCGGGCACCATTGCAGGCAGGCCATACATTGTTCGCAGCGATGCAGCCATTTAGGCCTGCCGTCCACTAATGCGACATTCTTTACCGGGCAGACTTTCGCGCAGATCCCGCAGCCGGTGCATTTCATATCCGGCCAGAACGCGCTATCCATATCCGGAATACGCGGCGCGCCCAGCTTATAAATAATCCCCGAGAAAAACAGATTTATAAAGAAATTGTTGCGCTCTATCCGGCACGGCCTTTTCTCCCGAACTGCCGCGGCGATCTCTTTGATACGTTTTCGCGCCTTGAGGAACAACTTCTCCTGTTTTCCCCCGGTAATGGCCCCGTAAAGAGGCGTATAATTCCCCGGCATACGCAGTCCGAACCCGGCGGCCAACGTCTGCCCCTGAAGTTTCAACTCCGCAGCGGTTTGCCCCAGGCTGTTTCCCGGCATTCCTCCGTAAGTGGCGACGGCAAAGATATATTTACCAGACAAGGGAGCGAACTTCTTCAAGAAACGGCTGACGATCAAAGGCATCCCGAACATATAAACTGGATAAATGATACCGACGCATTCCGCCGAATGATTCAGCGGTTTATCCAGCGCGCGCGCGATATTCACAATATCCGCCCCGCCCAGTTCCGCGGACAGTTCCCGCGCCGCCTGAAGACAATTACCGGTGCCGGTGAAATAGTATAAGGTAGTGGTCATAATTTAACACCGGTTCTGGGTGTTAGGTTCTGGGTTCTAAAAGAAACGATGTTTGGATTTGATTATAATTATCTGTAATCTTAGAAAATAGTTACAAAAACAAATTACCGAAAACATAGAGTCGTTTTTCTTGTTTTTCCCAGAACCCAAAACCCAGCACCCAGAACCCGTCTTTATATCGTTAACAGCTCATACTCCAAACTTCCCAGGCCCATATCCCGCGCGTATTCAAGGTATTTCACGCCGTCCTGGTCAGGATGGACTTCTTTAAAAATATCCTTGCCGCAGGCCTCGGCCACTAAGTCCAGGCTCGCTTTATCCACGCTCACCGGGTCAAGAGAAGCGAATATGCCGACATCCGGAGCTACGCGCGGATTATCCCCGCCCCAGCAATCGCATTCTTTATTGATCCTGACGGCAAAGTTCAGGAACGCGGTTTTTCCCTGCTTGCCTTGCAATAACGCAGCCGCGTACTCGACCATCTTCCGCTGCACTTTCCCGCCGCATTCCATATCTATGAATAACGCGGTATTCGGGCAGGCGGCGATACAGGAAGCGCAGCCGATACACTTGGCGCTGTCCAACACGGCCTTTTTTTTGATCACGCTGATCGCCTTCACTGGACAAACCACCGCGCACTCACCGCATCCGGCGCAATTCTCCGGATAAAGCACGGGAGCGGCGTCGCAATGCTGCGCCAGCTTGCCGCGCCGGGTGGCGCAGCCCATCCCGAGGTTTTTCAACGCTCCGCCGAACCCTGTCAATATATGGCCTTTGAAATGCGTTACCGCCACAAGCGCAGCGGCGTCAACGAATACGCGCGCGAGCTTGGCGGATTTTATGAGTTTACCTTTCACCGGCACATCCAATTCTTCTCCGGCTTTCGTATCGTCCGGGATGACCACATCCATACCGGTCGTTTCCCTGCAAAACCCGTGTTCCAGGGCAAGCCGTAAGTGGTCGGCGGAATTAGTCCTCCTGCCCCGGTAAAGCGTGTTCGTATCGCTTAGGAAAGCGCTCGCGCCTTTCTCGGAGATCGCGTCGCAGACTACGCGCGTGTGCTCCGGACGGACAAAACCGGTATTGCCTTCTTCCCCGAAATGTATCTTGACCGCCGCCTTCTCGCCTTTTCGCAGGAACCCGAACAGACCGCTTTCGTCAAGCAGCCTTTTCAAACGCAGGTTGATACCGGAGATATCCGCGGAATCTTTTATAGCGGTAAAATAGACTTTACTTTTCATCTTCAGCAAACCTTTCTGGAAACCACTATCTTATCACCTGTGATCTTGGCGTTTGGAATAATAGCCCGCTTATTATTAGCGGCGGAGATCACAGTAGTGAAAATCTGTATTTCCTCCACGATCCCCGTCGCTCCGCCGGCCTCTATTTCGTCCCCCACCTGAAAAGGCTGAAAAAGAATGATCATTACTCCTGCCGCGAAATTGGCCAAAGCCCCCTGCAAAGCCAGGCCGATCGCCAAGCCGGCGGCGCCGATCAACGCCACAAACGAATTAGTCTGGATACCGATCTTATTCAAAGCGGCGATAAAAACAAAGATCAGGATGCCGTAATAAACCACGTTCTTTCCGAACGAAGCCAGGGTCTTATTCACCTTCGCCTTCTCAAACGACCTGCCGGCTATACCGGAGGCAAGATGCGCCGCCCATTTGCCGATAATAAAGATCAGTACCGCCGACAAAAAACTGACCCCGTATTGAATTACATACCCGCTAATCTTATCCCAGATCCCCTGCATAATTAACCTCCGATTGCGACTGACTTTCTACGTTGTAATCTCGCGTTGAGCCGTAAATAATGCATAGAAATTCCTATATGACCCGGACTGTAAAACCCCGGGTTCTCTGCGTAGGAGAATAAAAAAGCAACGCCGCATTGTTCGACAGCGTTGCCGTATTTCCATATAATGGATGAAGTAATAAATATTATTTTCGCAGGGATTGCCGCGCCCCTTCGGGACTCGCAATGACGTTGATTGGGACAGCAATGATTAACCATAGGCTGTTTTGCTTTTCCCAGAACTTAGAACCCAGTACCCGTCTTTTTGAGAACCCAGAACCCAGCACCCGGAACCGGTCTTCAAGGAAACTGGTGGCGGAGAGTGGATTTTTGAGCCCATATCTCTTTATCCAGAGCGAAATCCCGCTCTTTTCAGCGGGAAAACCACCGAACCTTGATTGCAAATCCGGTTATCTCAAAGTAGAACTGGTGGCGGAGAGTGGATTTTTGAGCCCACATCTCTTCATTCAGAGCGAAATCCCGCTCTTTTCAAGCGGGAAAACCACCGAACCTTGATTGCAAATCCGGTTATCTCAAAGTAGAACTGGTGGCGGAGAGTGGATTTAAACCACCGACCAAGCGGGTATGAGCCGCGTGCTCTATCAGGCTGAGCTACTCCGCCGCAAAAACGTTTTTTTAGT